>ERZ1292633.189-Hain-H41-02um-R1-189-length-82370-cov-8_pt2 | contig 69297 bp, 51 predicted proteins | sample MGYA00564406_ERZ1292633 | MGnify/ENA primary metagenome ERZ1292633 (study PRJEB36523, sample SAMEA6512639) | groundwater metagenome | collected 2019-01-08 | study: AquaDiva: Metagenomics assemblies of 32 groundwater samples
TTGGCGTCTCGTGCTATTGCTCGTGAATGAAGCCGCTCCGGCTACTCCTCCTGGCATCGGGACGGGGGAGTCACGCCGTGAACCTGATCCACGCGACCCGGGACGGTCGCCTGAACGGAATCGTCCTTCGCGTCGTGTCCGACCGGCCGGAAGCGCCGGCTCTGGAGCAGGCGCGAGATCTAGGGGTCCCGGTCACCGTCCTCCTCCCCCTCGTCGAGGGCGCGCGGCTCGCACCCGAAGCCGAGGAGTCGCTCCGATCCCTCGTGGCGGAGGAGCGTCCCCATCTCGTCGTGCTCTGCGGATTCATGCGGCTCCTGCGCGCCTCGTTCCTGTCGCGCGTCGGCGTTCCGGTGGTCAACGTCCACCCGTCGCTCCTCCCCCGATTCCGGGGCCTGAATGCGCAGCGCCATGCGATCGAGGCGGGCGCCACCGAGACCGGGGTCACGGTTCATTTCGTGGATGCCGGGATGGATACCGGACCGATCGTGCTGCAGCGATCGCTGGCGATCCGCCCGGGGGAGAGTGCCGAGGAACTCACCGCGCGGCTTCTCCCGCTCGAGCATGAAGCCTACGTCGAGGCGCTCCGGCGCCTGCAAGAAGGAGACCCGATGAACGCCAGCGAGCGAACCCTCCGCGACGTCGTCATCCCGGGGCGCGCCCCCGACTACCGCGGAAAGGTGCGCGACCTCTACCTCCTCGGCGATCGAATGCTTCTCGTCGCCACCGATCGCGTGTCGGCCTACGACGTGATCCTGAACGAGGGAATCCCGGGGAAAGGGCGCGTCCTCACGCAGATCTCGAAATTCTGGTTCGAGAAACTCGGCTCCATCGTGCCGACGCACTACATCACCTGCGACCCGGAGCGCTTCCCGGAGCCGTTCTCGACGCATCGCGATCTCCTGGAGGGGCGCGCCATGCTCGCGCATCGCGCGAAGCGATTCGACGTCGAGTGCGTGGTCCGCGGCTATCTGGCCGGGTCGGGGTGGAAGGAATACCAGGCCTCGGGCTCGGTCTGCGGCGTCGCGCTCCCGCCGGGGCTCACGCTCTCTTCGAAGTTGCCGGAGCCGATCTTCACGCCGGCGACGAAGGCCGAGGAAGGGCACGACGAGAACATCCCCTTCGAGCGGATGGCCGAGATCGTCGGGCTGAAGCGCGCCAAGGAGCTCCGTGCCGTCAGCCTCGCGATCTACAAGGCGGCCGCGGAACACGCGAATACTTGCGGTCTCATTCTCGCCGACACGAAGTTCGAGTTCGGGGAGCGGGACGGCAAGATCGTCTGGATCGACGAGGCGCTCTCACCCGATTCCTCGCGCTACTGGCTCATGTCGACCTACCGGGAAGGCGTGGCGCAGGACTCGTTCGACAAGCAGGTCATCCGCGACTATCTCGACGCGGTGAAGTGGGACCGGAACCCGCCGCCGCCGGCCATTCCCGCCGAGATCGTGACGAAGGCAGGGCGCCGCTACGAGGAGGCGATGGAGATGATCACGGGCGCGAACGTCGCCGGAGGGAAGGGGGCGCGGTGACCGGAATCCGGATCGGACGCGCGCTCCTCTCGGTCAGCGACAAGACCGGGCTCGTCGAGTTCGCCCACGGGCTTGCGCGGCACGGCGTGAAGATCGTCTCGACCGGCGGCACCGCGTCGACGCTCCGCGCGGCCGACGTCGGCGTCCGCGACGTCTCCGAGGTGACCGGTTTCCCGGAACTCTTCGACGGACGCGTGAAGACGCTCCACCCGATGATCCACGGCGGAATCCTCTATCGGCGAGGCCATGCGAAGGACGAGGCGGACCGCCACCACCACGGCATCGTCTCGATCGATCTCGTCGTCGTGAATCTCTATCCGTTCGAGGCGACGATCGCGAAGCCGGGCGTGGCCGACGCGGAAGCGATCGAGCAGATCGACATCGGCGGCCCCGCCTTGATCCGCGCCGCCGCGAAGAACCACGCGCACGTCGTGGTCGTCGTGGAGCCGGATCAGTACGCGCCGCTCCTCGAGGCGCTCGACGCCGGCGGCGGCATCGTTCCGGCGGCGATGGCCCGGGAATTCGCGGGTAGAGCGTTCGCGCGTACCTCCTCCTACGACGCGACGATCGCCCGCTATCTCGCTGCGGGAGAGGAAACGGCCGGCGCCCTATCCACGGATCGCGCGGCGGGGCTCCCCGGTGTCGTCGGAGCCGGCGAGGCGCCTTCGCTGCTCCCCGATCGAATCGACCGCTCCTACCGTCTCCTACAGCGGCTCCGTTACGGCGAGAACCCCGGTCAGGAAGGGGCCCTCTACGCCCCCGCCGCCGGCGGCCCGCTGGACCGACTGGCGCAGCGGCGCGGGAAGACGCTCTCGTACAACAACTTTCTCGACGTCGAGGCGGCGCTCGGAATTCTCCACGAGTTCGACGAATGCGCGGCGGTCGTCGTGAAGCATCGCAATCCCGCGGGGGTGGCGCTGGCGCCGCGCGCGGCGGACGCGCTCGTCCTGGCGCGAGACGGCGATGCGCTCTCGTCGTTCGGCGGAATTCTCGGGCTCAACCGTCCGCTCGACGACGCCGCGCTCGACGCGATCGGGAGCTTCTTCTTCGAAGTCGTATTGGCCCCCGAAATCACCGCCAGCGCGGAGCGCCTCGACGCGCTCCGGAAGAATCTCGTCGTTCTCGACGTTCCGGGCCTCCTGCGCGACGCTTCGGACCCCTTCGCGTCTCGGGGGCTCCTCGGGGGACTCCTGGTGCAGACGCGGCCGGCGGGGCCTTCCTTCGAGCGCTGGAAGCCGGTGACGAAGCGCGCGGCGACTCCCGCGGAACTCGCCGATCTCCGTTTCGGCTGGAAGGTCACGCGGCACGTCGTCTCGAACGCGATCGTGATCGCGAAGGGGGGCCGCACCCTCGGCATCGGGGCGGGGCAGTCGTCCCGCGTCGACTCGGTGCGTCTCGCGCTCCTAAAGGCGGAGCGGTCGGGGCACGACGTGCGCGGCGCGGCGCTTCTCTCGGACGCGTTCTTTCCTTTCCCCGATTCGGTGGAGCTAGCGGCCCAGGCCGGGATCGCCGCGATCGCTCAACCTGGCGGGTCGGTGCGCGACGCGGAATCGGTCGCGGCCGCCGACGCCGCGGGGATGTCGATGGTCCTCACCGGCGAACGGTGTTTCCTGCATTGAGCCACGAACTTCTTCTCATCCTCGACTTCGGGTCGCAGTACACGCAGTTGATCGCGCGGCGCGCGCGCGAGCTCGGCGTCTATGCCGAGGTCCACGGGTCGCACGCCACGGCGGAGCAGATCGCGCGCTGGAAGCCGAAGGGGATCATCCTCTCGGGCGGTCCGAGCAGCGTGCTGGAGGAGGGCGCGCCCGGCCTGCCGCCGGGGACGCTACAAGCCGGCGCCCCGGTCCTCGGCGTCTGCTACGGCATGCAGCTCCTGGTCCGCGATCTGGGGGGCCGCGTTCGCCCCAGCACGCGGCGCGAGTACGGCATGGCCACGCTGGAAGTGGAGCGGGAGGGGACGATCCTGAGCGGCGTACCCTCCTCCAGCCGCGTCTGGGCGAGCCACGGCGACACGGTCGAGACGCTTCCGGAGGGCTTCGTTCGGCTCGCGGGCACCGACTCCGGCGTCTTGGCGGCGGCCGAGAACCTCCAGAAGCGCGTCTTCGCCGTGCAGTTTCATCCGGAAGTGGCCCACACCGATCACGGCGTGCGAATTCTGCGGAACTTCCTCTTCAAGGTTTGCGGCTTCCGGGGCGACTGGACGATGGGGAAGGTCCTGGAGGAGCAGACGGCGAAGATCCAGGCGCAGGTGAAGGGCGGACGGGTGATCTGCGGCTTGAGCGGCGGGGTCGATTCGTCGGTGGTCGCCGCACTCCTCCACCGGGCGATCCCGGGGCAGGTGCACGCCGTCTTCGTCGATAACGGCCTCCTCCGGAAGAACGAGGCGGCCGAGGTCCGCGCGGCGATGGCCGACGTGATCGGGACCGATCTTGTCGTGGTGGATGCCCGGCGCCGCTTCCTCGACGCGCTCCACGGGATCTCCGATCCAGAAGAGAAGCGGAAGACGATCGGCCGCGTCTTCATCGAGGTGTTCGACGACAAGGCGCATGAACTCGGGGGTGCGGACTTCCTCGCCCAGGGGACCCTCTATCCGGACGTCATCGAGAGCACCTCGACCCGCGGGCCGTCGGCGAAGATCAAGTCGCACCACAACGTCGGCGGGCTCCCCGAGCAGATGAGAATGGAACTTGTGGAGCCTCTTCGGGATTTATTCAAGGACGAGGTCCGGGAGCTGGGGGGCCTGCTGGGCCTGCCGCCCCATATCCTCGGCCGCCATCCGTTCCCCGGCCCGGGGCTGGCGGTCCGGCTTCTTGGGCCGATTTCCGAAGAAGGGCTGGAAACCCTTGCGGAAGCGGACGATATCTTCATCTCGGAGCTCCGGCAGTCGGGTCTCTACGACTCAGTCTGGCAGGCCTTCGCGGTGCTTCTGCCGGTCCGCACGGTCGGCGTCATGGGGGACGGGCGAACCTACGACCAGCTCGTCGCGCTACGGGCCGTGACCTCCAGCGACGGGATGACCGCCGACTGGGCGCGTCTTCCCGACTCGTTCCTGGCACGGGTGTCGTCCCGCATCGTGAACGAAGTCCGAGGCGTCAATCGCGTCGTCTACGACATCAGCTCAAAGCCGCCCGCCACGATCGAGTGGGAATGACAGCGGCGCAGGGAGGTCTCGCGTGAGCTTCAACATCCTGACTTTGGAACCCCCCGGTTGGAACCTCAGAACTTCCAAGGCGGCTTGCTTCCTTTTTCTGGCTGCCCTTTCGTCTTTCGGAGCTCCTCAACAGGTTCTTGCTGTGGCTCCGACTCCCGCGCTTCGGGAGCGAGCTCTGGCTTCCGTGATTGATGTCTCCGCGAGGGAGAGATTGAGTTCCTGGCTGGCGAGTCGCGGGTCGTGGGTGGACGGGGTCGACAAGAGCTTCGCTCTCGATGTCACCAAGTATCCACGAGGTGGGGTGGCCCATCGCAATATACTCGTGGTCCTGGCCGAGTTTCCGTCCGACGGGCTCGGGCCCGCGGCGGGGCCTGCATCGAAGAGCACGCCTGGCTACTACCAACGGCTGTTCTTCAGCGAGGATCCCAACGACGGTTTCATTAGCGTTCGCGAGTATTTCAAGGAGGCTTCGAACGGGAGGCTGATCATCTCGGGACAGGTGACCTCCGAGTGGCTCGATATGCCTCGCTCGTACGCGTACTACGTAGACGGAACCAACTACGGGCTCGGATCCTACCCGCGGAACAGCCAGGGCCTTGCCGAGGCGGCCATGGCGTCAGCCTACAAGAACTTCGATGGAAGAATGGGCTACTTCGACAACGATGGTCCCGATGGCGTGGCCAACAGCGGCGATGACGATGGCTACATTGATGCCGTTTGCATCATTCACCCCGAGCGCGGAACCGAGTTCCCTGGTGCTCCGGATATCTCGATGTGGTCGCACGAAACGGGGATTGGCTTTGGCGGATGCACGGGGAGTTCAATTAATACAACCTGCCAGCCAGGAATTCAGTTGGGTGGAGTCCGCGGGTATCTGTTCTTCGTGGTACCCGAATTCAACGAGTTCCCAGCAGATCATGCCATGGGCACCTACTGCCATGAGTTCGGGCATACTCTCGGGCTGCCCGACTTGTACGACTACTACGGGCAAGGCCTAGGGTTTTTCTCCTTAATGGCGCTCGGAAACTATTTACCATTTGCACCGGGCGAGGGTGTGATTGGTACGCGCCCGGGGAATTTCGACGCTTGGTCTCGTCAATTCCTCGGTTTTGATTCCAGAGTCGTGCTCACCCAACCTGGGAACTATTCGATTGCCCCCGCATCGAAGGGCGGAGGATCGTTTCAGATTTGGAGAAATGGCGAGCCAGGTGTGGAGTATTTCCTTGTGGAGAACCGTGGCCGCTCGGGAAACGATGAATTCATGCCAGGCGACGGGCTTGTGATCTATCACGTGGACGAATCCTCTGCGACCAACACCGGCGGTCCGTCATCCTATCGAGTCAGGGTGGTGGATGCAGACAGCGACTATCCCGGCCAGTTGGAGATTCCGATCGTCACAGGGGATCCGACACAGGGAAACTATGGGGATTCGCGCGACTTCTGGCCGGGTTCGCTGGGGCGAAGGTCACTGACCGAATCCACGGACCCGAATACCCGTGACTACGACGGGTTCGACACGGGTATCCGATTCTTCAATTTGAGCGGAGGCACGTTTGACGGAACGGAATCAGCGTCATTTGATCTCGTGCTTGGTTCGCGCCCAGAACTCAGGCTCGCGTCCGTGTCCTACCAGGATGGTGATGACAATCGTCCAGATCCGAATGAAACAGGCGATCTACTTCTAGGGCTCAGGAATATCGGCACACCTTCAGCCGCGCTCTCTCTTACGTTAGTGTCGCTCGACCCGCTCGTAACTGTCCTCCAGTCGAATTCGGCTTGTCCGGCTCTCGCGGCAGGACAGGTTGGGCAGAGCACGACGCCATTCTCCATCCAGTGTGGCGCTCCGGTTACCGCGCCGCGAGCCGTGCCGGTTCGACTCAACTGGGATGACGGAACGACTTCGGCGACGATCAATCTCTCGATCACGATTGGCGAGGTCGCGGGACTCTCCGACAGATTCGAGAGCGACCTTGTGACAAGCGGCTGGCTGACCGCGCCGATCCCTCCGTCCATCCAGAATGAGTGGCACCGTACGAGCTCCCGGCGGATGCCGGGAGTTGCCGTTGGAGATACGTTCTCAGTGAAGCTCGGAAGCCTGAATTCCCTGGGCACCGGTTCGAATGAGCAGCAGACCTATCGTACCAACCAAGATGCTGAACTCGTTTCTCCGGGGTTCAATCTGCCAGCGAATTCGCAGCTCTCATTTTGGTCGTGGATTGATTCGGAGACCAACGGTGGTTTCGGCGCATGGGACGGAGGCCGTGTTGAGATTTCGCTGAGCGGTGGGCCATGGTTTCCGCTGGAGGTGGATGGCGGATATCCCTACTTCATAGAGCTCAATGCAGGCACCGCTCTCTCTGGAGCCAGCACGATTGCCGGAGCGAGCAGAAGCTGGCGCAAGTACGTAGCGGATCTCTCCGCGTACAATGGGCCGGCACGCATCCGGTTCCGCTTCGCCAGCGACGGGGAGAACGAGCCTCGGGATCAATTCGGAGGGCTACTCCGCTACTACGAAGGTTGGTATCTCGACGACATCACCGTGGGCGTGCGCCAAGATCCAGGTCCGACCCCGCGCCGCGTCACCTTCCGCGCGGGGCCGGTTCCGTACTTCGCCGGCTCCTCCTCGGCGGGGTCGCTCCGCTTCCGCTTCAGCGCTCGCGATGGGCTCCCGCATCCGGGGGAACGGCCCGTCGTTCGCATCTACGACGTGAAGGGACGATTGGTCCGCGCGCTGAACGCTTCCGTCGATGCGCTCCTCGCGAACGAGTTCGGCGCGTCGTGGGATGGTCGCGATCGCGCCGGGGCGTCCGCCGGGGCCGGCGTCTACTTCGCGAAGGTGACCTTGCTCGGCGAGACGCAGACGACGCGTCTCGTCGTCGTCCGCTGATTCTGTGACGATCGAGCCCGCGCGCCGGACCGGTTCGCGCCGGGCGCGCCGCGCGGTCCTTCGCGTGCTGCTTCCCCTTCTCCTCGCGACCGCCGCCGCGCCGCCCGCGCTCGCGCAGCCGCCGGTGGGCGCCGCCCCCGCGTGGGTCGCGCGGCGGGCGGCCTGGATCGAAGCCCGTGAATCCCGCCGCCTGGCTCGCTGGAACGAATCGATCGCAACGCTCGCGGCGGCCGACCGCCGCGCCGCCGCCGCGGAGTCGCTCTACCGTTTCACTCTCCGCGCGTGGGCTCCCGACGCCTCCGCCCTTCGCGTGCCGGTTCCACACCTGCGCGGCGCGGCGCTCGACCTCTTGGAAGAAGGGGCGACCGAGCGCGCGGCGCTTCTCCTGGAGGGAGCGCTCCGCGACGACGAGCCGCTCCTTCCGATTCGCGCCTCCTTGCTGGGCCGTTCCGGAAGCGCGGAACGGGGGCTGGCCCTCCTGGCGTGGCCGCCCGACCGGCGGCTCGCCCGTGGCGATCGCTGGCTGACCGGCTTCGGTTCTCCGACGTGCGGCGCCGCCCGTGACGCGGCGCATCTCCTGACCGCCGCGGCGCTCGCCGAATCGCTTGGCGACGGCCGGGCGTCGCGAGCCGCGCTCTGGGCGCTCCTCGCCGCTCCCGACGCCGGACCTTCCGCACGGGAGGAGGCGCGGCAGCATCTCGCGCACCGCTTCCTGGCCGACGGGACGCCGCGCCTCGCGATGTCGATCGTGGCCGACCCTTCCTCGGGGGAGCAGGCGCTCCTCCTCGGCCAGGCCTTCACCCTCGCGCGCGACACGACCGGGGCGATCGAGGCGCTCTCCCGCTTCGGCACGAAGAGCGGCCTGGCACTCTCGGAACGCTTTCCGGCGCTCCGCCGAGCGGCGGAGCTGGCGCGGACTAGGCCCGATTCCCTGGCCGAGCGAACTCATCTCGATCTCTGCCGCGTGCTGGGGGAAGTGGGGGAGGCGGATCGCGGTCTCTCGCTCCTCGCCGCGCGGGGGCGCGCTCCCCTCGACTCCGTAGCGATGGCGTCGCGTCTCGAGATCGAGGCGGGTCTCCTCACGCGAGCGCGCCGATTCGCGGAGGCCATGGCCGCCTACCGCACGCTGGCCGCCGCCCCCGGACTCGCACCGACCGACCGAGCGAAAACGACACTCGGCTTTGCCCGGGCGGCGCGCGGCGCCCGCGTCTTCGCCGCGATGGACTCCGCGTTTCGCGCGGCGGTGGACCTCGACTCGACGGGGACGACGGGCGAGCAGGCCGCCTGGGAACGGGCGAGAGAGTGGGAGGATCAGCGAAGCGCGGAAGAGGTGGGGCCGGTCTTCCAGTGGGCGGGCGGCTATCTCCGGAGCGGCTCCCTTCGCTCGGCCGCGCGCGTCCACGGGGCGCTCGCGTGGAAGCGCGCGGGTGCTCCCGATTCCGCCCGCGCGCTCCTCGCGACGGCGCCGGGGGAAGACCCTGTCGGCGTCTTCTGGCGCGCGAGGCTGGCGCTCGCGGCGGGGGACAGCGCGGCGGCGCGCACCTGGTTCCGAAACGCCTGGCGCCTGGCGTCCACGTCGTACGAGGGAATCCGTGCCGCCGAGGAACTTCGCGCACTGGGCGCGTTGGAGGTGCCTTCGGCGGCGGGGAAGGCGCCGCTTCGCGTGGTGCGCGCCAGCCGTGACGACGGCTTCGACTCGGGGTCGGTCGAGGAGCGAGTCCTGGCGGTGCTCGGATGGAACGCGATCGCCATCGACCGGTTGAAACGCGTGGCGCGGGAGGGCGCGGACGAGCAGGCACTCGCCTGCACGAACGCGCTCGAGGAATCGGGAGTCTTCCGGGTCGGGCAGCGCGAACTGGTCCCGGAGGGACGCCTCGACTACCCTCCGGCCCACCCGAGCGAGGTGCTCCGAGCCGCCGAGGCCGAGAGTGTGTCGGCGGCGCTCCTCTGGGCGATCATGCGCCAGGAGAGCGCCTACGACCGCCAGGCGCGGTCGAAGGCGGGAGCCATCGGCCTCCTCCAGCTCATGCCGGCCACCGCCTCGCAGCTGGCCGGGCGCGCGGTCCCGGAGGACTCGCTCCGCGACGCGGGGCTCAACGTGCGGCTGGGGGCGCGGTACATTCGGGCCCTGCTCGCGGAGTTCGGCGACGCGCGCGCGGTCCTCGCGTCGTACAATGCGGGCGAAGAGGCGGTCCGGCGCTGGAGCGGCGCCGGGACCTCGATCGACGACGAGTGGGTCGAGCGGATTCCGTACCGGGAGACGCGCGACTACGTGAAGCAGGTCTACTCGATCTGGCGCCGATACGAGACTCTCTATGGATCCTCCGGCCGGTGAGCCGGCCCGGATCCGTTCGCCGTTGAATCAGGGAGGATTCGAACGACCGTGCTCCTCGCCGCCGAACTGAAGCGAAAGGCGATCCACCTCGCCTCGCTCGTCATCCCGCTGGGCTACTTCGCCACCCCCCCGTCCTGGTTCGTCTGGTGGGAGCGCGCGCTTCTGGCGTCGGTCATCCTCTCCCTGGCCATCGAGGTCTTCCGGCTGAACCATCCGCGGACGCGGCACGTCTTCCGGCATTTCTTCGGCGAACTCCTCCGGAATCACGAGGAGGCGACGCTCCTCGGCTCCACCTACCTCCTCATCGCCTGCCTTCTTTCGATCCATCTCTTCCCGAAGCCGGTGGCCGTCCTCGCGCTCTCGTTCCTGATTCTGGGCGATACGGTGGCGGCGATCGTGGGGAAGTCGATGGGGCGGATCCGGATCTTCGGCAAGACCCTCGAAGGGAGCCTTGCCTGCTTCGCGGTTTGCTACGCGCTGACGGCGGTCATGCCGGGCATCCCCTTTCCGGTCGGGCTGGTCGGGGCCGCCGTCGCGACCGTCTTCGAGCTCCTGCCCATCCCGCTCGACGACAACTTCCGAATTCCGCTCTCCGCGGGGTTCGCCATGGAGCTTCTACTAAGATAGTTCGCTTCCCGCTTGACAGGCATCCAATCCGATTCCTAGACTTCCGCACGTACCGCCAGCGCCAAGGATCGCGGAGAAAGCTCGTAAGCGACTTACTTGATTACACTTACAACGATCTTTCGGACTCGGTAACCCCGGCGGCGGCGCGCTCCTGGGGTTTCGCTCTATGTGGAGCCGGCAATCCGGGGCGGTCGATTGGACCGCCCACCCGAAGGGCCCGGCGCCGCCGTCACCATCGAACAGGAGACCATGGTCCTCAACCTGATCACCAAGTTGTTCGGCACCAAGCACGAGCGCGACGTGCGCGGTCTCTGGCCGCTGGTCGGCGAGATCAACGCCGAAGTCGAGCGGCTCCGCGACCTCTCCGACGACGAGATCCACACGAAGACCGGCGATTTCAAGAAGCGGCTCGCCGACGGGGAACCCCTCGAGGACCTCCTGATCGAGGCGTATGCCGTCGTGAAGGACACCTGCCGTCGCCTCTGCGGTAAGAGCTGGGACGTGGTCGGAATTCCCCTCACGTGGGACATGGTTCCGTTCGACACGCAGTTGGTCGGTGGCATCGCGCTTCATCAGGGCAAGATCACCGAAATGGCGACCGGAGAGGGGAAGACCCTCGTCGCGACCCTTCCGATGTACTTGAACGCGCTCACCGGGCAGGGCGTCCATCTCGTCACGGTGAACGATTACCTCGCCCGCCGCGACAGCGAGTGGATGGGGAAGATCTTCGAGTTCCACGGCCTCACGGTCGGCTGCATCCAGAACTCGATGGAGTTCAGCGCCCGCCGCGCCGCCTACGGATGCGACATCACCTACGGGACGAACAACGAGTTCGGCTTCGACTACCTGCGCGACAACATGGCGCGGCATCGAGACCACCGCGTGCAGCGGGGACACCACTTCGCGATCGTGGACGAGGTCGATTCGGTCCTCATCGACGAGGCGCGCACGCCGCTCATCATCTCGGGGCCGGTGGAGCACAGCCTCCAGAAGTACGACGAGATGAAGCCCGACGTCGATCGCGTGGTACGCGGGCAGACGCGGGTCGTGAACGGGATCCTGGCCGAGGCGGAGGCGCTTCGAAGCGACCCCTCGAAGGAATACGAGGTCGGCCTGAAGCTCTTACAGGTCAAGCGGGGCGCGCCGAAGAACAAGCGCTTCCTGAAGCTCGTCTCCGAGGAACCGGGCCTGAAGCGGCTCATCCAGAAGGTCGAACTCGACTTCATCCGCGACAAGCGGCTCGGCGAGGTGGACGACGATCTCTACTACTCCATCGACGAGAGGAGTCATTCGATCGATCTCTCGGAGCAAGGGCGCGATCTCCTCTCGGAGCGGGACGCGAACCTCTTCCTCATCCCCGACCTCTCGATCGAGATGGGCGCCATCGACGAGGACGAGGCGCTGTCGCCGGCCGAGAAGGTGCAGCGGAAGCGCGCCCTCGACCACGCCCACGGCGAGCGGAGCGAGCGGGTCCACAACGTGCTCCAGCTCCTGAAGGCCTACTCGCTCTACGAGAAGGACGTGGAGTACGTTCTCCAGGACGGCAAGATCCTGATCGTCGACGAGTTCACCGGCCGCATGATGCCGGGCCGGCGCTACTCCGACGGGCTCCACCAGGCGATCGAGGCGAAGGAGAACGTGAAGGTGGAGGGGGAGACGCAGACCCTGGCCACGATCACGATCCAGAACTACTTCCGCCTCTACGAGAAGCTGGGCGGGATGACGGGGACCGCGGAGACCGAGGCGAACGAATTCTGGTTCACCTACAAGCGCGACGTCGTGGTCATTCCGACGAACCAGCCGGTCCGGCGCGACGACGCGAACGACCTGATCTTCAAGACGCGGCGGGAGAAGTTCAACGCCGTCGTCGAGGAGATTGGCGAGCTCCACGTCATGGGCGTGCCGGTGCTGGTCGGAACGATCTCGGTCGAGGCCTCCGAGACGCTGAGCCGGCTCCTGAAGCGGAAGGGGATCCCGCACAACGTCCTGAACGCCAAGTACCACCAGCAGGAGGCGGAGATCATCTCCACGGCGGGCCGTCGCGGCGCCGTCACCATCGCCACGAACATGGCGGGGCGCGGGACCGATATCAAGCTCGAGACGGGCGTGATCCGCTGCGATCGGGTCTGCTTCGCCGGGCCGAAGAGCAAGTTGGAGAGCGGCGTCTGGAAGCACGTGGCGCACTGCAAGGAGGAGATCCCGTGCGGGCTCCACATCATCGGCACCGAGCGGCACGAGAGCCGCCGCATCGACCGGCAGCTACGAGGGCGCGCGGGGCGGCAGGGCGATCCCGGGCACTCGCGCTTCTACCTCTCGCTCGAGGACGATCTCATGCGGCTCTTCGGGTCGGAGCGGATCGCCGGCATCATGGAGCGGCTCGGTGTCCAGGAAGGGGAAGTCATCGAGCACGGGCTCGTGACGCGCGCCATCGAGCGGGCGCAGCGGCGCGTCGAGGCGCACAATTTCGAGATCCGAAAGCATCTCCTCGAGTACGACGACGTGATGAACCGCCAGCGGACCATTATCTACGGGCAGCGGCTCATGGCGCTCGAGGAAGGCGACCTCCACGAAACGATGCTGGAAATGATCGATGCGACGGTGCGCGAGCGGGTCTCGGTCCATATCGCGGGCGAGCGGTTCGACGACGAGGACGTGAAACGGCTGCTGAACGACGCGAGCCAGATCGCGCTCCGTCCGCTGGCGCCCCCCGATCCCGACGCGCTTCGCACTCCCGACGACTGGGAGGAGTGGATCGCCGGCGCCTTCCGCGAGGCCTACGAGAAGAAGGAACAGGAATTCACGCCCGAGCTCCTGCGGGAGGCCGAGCGGCACATCTTTCTACAGGTGATCGACGAACATTGGATGGACCATCTGCGAGAGATGGATCATCTTCGCGAAGGGATCGGGCTCCGCGCGTACGGGCAACGCGATCCGCTGGTGGAGTACAAGAGGGAAGCGTTCCTGATGTTCGAGGAATTGACGCGCTCGATCCGCGAGGAGACGGTGCGGACTCTCTTCCGCGCGGCGTTGGTTGTGGAACCGCCACCCGGCCTGTACCGCGGAGGCCTTCCGGCATCAGCGGCGGGCGCGCTGGCGTCGGGATCGCCCGGCGCGGACGGACGCCCGGCTCCTCGGCAGGCGCCTCCGCCGGCGGCGCGCCCGACGCGGTTGCAGACGTCCCACGCGAGCGTGACGGCGTTCGGGACGCCCGCGGCCACGACGCCTACACCCGGCGCGCCGAGGGCCGCGGAGCCGACGGAGCCGAGAACCGGACGAAACGACCCCTGCCCTTGCGGCAGCGGAAAGAAATACAAGAAGTGTCACGGCGCCTAACCCGAAGGAGGACATCCGATGGATGACAGCGTTCGCGAGATGGTGTTCCTGATCGTGGAACAACTGAAGGCGTACGTGGACGGGGACGAGGATGCGCTCCTCGAGCTCACGCAGGTGCTCGATTCCGGGAGCCACGACGCCGACACCGTGAACCAGGCGTTCGAGCTGATTTTTCGCGCGCTCGAGCCGTACGCGCGGGAAGACTTCTCCGCGGACCCTTCGACGCCGCGGCATAGCGTGCGTGTGCCGACCGCGTCCGAGCGCGCCTACCTCGACGCGCCGGGGTACCGCTACCTCTACGGCCTTGTGGAGAAGGGGCGTGTGAGCCCCGAGCAGTTCGAGGAAATCATGGCCCGCGCCCGCGAGGACGCGTCGCTCCTGGATACGGAAGCGACCGCCAAGGAGCTCGCCACGTCCGTGCTCATCCGCTGGTTCGACGACGAGCACGGCGTGGAGTTCGATCCCGGCAACCCCTCCTGGGTGCACTAGATGCCCGCCAAACGATCGAAGCGACCCCCGGTCAAGACCATTCTGGCTCCGGCCGAGAAGGAAGCTCCCGCCGCAAAGGCGGCCGGGCGCGCCGCCAAGCCGAAATCGACCGCCGCGAAGAAGAAGGCGGCCAAGCCCTCCCGCGCGCGGTCAAGTGCCTCCAGTGGCCGGAGCGGCCTGAACCTCGTCATCGTCGAGTCGCCCGCCAAGGCCCGGACGATCGGGAAGTACCTCGGCCCCGGCTACGAAGTGCGGGCCTCGAACGGACACGTCCGCGATCTTCCGAAGAGCAAGCTGGGCGTCGACGTGGAGGCCGGCTTCGCCCCTTCCTACGTGCTCATCAAAGGGAAGGGCAACATCGTCAAGGATCTCAAGGCGAGCGCGCGGCGCGCGGCGCTGATCTACCTCGCCCCCGACCCTGACCGCGAGGGAGAGGCGATCGCATGGCATCTGGCGGAGACGCTGGGCGAGGATGCATCGAAGCTCCGCCGTCTCGCGTTCTACGAGATCACGAAGCGCGGCATCGAGGAAGCGCTGACGAAGCCGCGCGACATCGATATGGCGAAGGTGCAGGCGCAGCAGGCGCGCCGCATTCTCGACCGGCTGGTCGGCTACAAGGTGAGCCCCTATCTCTGGAAGACGGTGCGCTACGGCCTCTCCGCGGGGCGCGTGCAGAGCGTGGCACTCCGGCTCATCTGCGAGCGCGAGAGCGAGATTCGCGCCTTCACGCCGCAGGAGTACTGGACCATCGACGTCGACCTGGAGACGCCCGCGGGCGAGCTGTTCCGGGCGCGGGTCCAGAAGAAGAACGGAGCGAAGCTCGTCCTGACGAACGAGGCGGGGTCGCGTGCGGAGGCGGCCGAACTCGAGAAAGAGCGCTTCGCCGTCGCGTCGCTCCGGACGCAGGAGAAGAAGCGAAATCCGGGCGCGCCGTTCATCACGAGCACGCTGCAACAAGATTCGTTCCGCCGTCATCGATTCTCGGCGCAGAAGACGATGGTCTTGGCGCAGCAGCTCTACGAGGGGATCGATCTCGGCGCCGAGGGCTCCACCGGCTTGATCACCTACATGCGTACCGACTCGACGCGCGTCTCGCCCGACGCGATCGCGGAGGTCCGGAACTACATCCAGCACACCTTCGGCGCCTCCTATCTTCCGGAGGAGGCGCGCCACTACCGCTCGCGCGAGACCTCGCAGGACGCGCACGAGGCGGTCCGCCCGACGGCGGTCTCGCGGACGCCGGCGTCGCTGCGGTCGCACCTGGAGCCCGATCAGTTCAAGCTCTACGAACTCGTCTGGCAGCGCTTCGTGGCGTCCCAGATGAATCCGGCGTTGGTTCTCACGACGACGGCCGAGATCACCGCCGGGGCGTTCCTGCTCCGCGCGTCGGGGAGCCGCATCAAGTTCGACGGTTTCGCCCGGGCCTACGCGACGGCGCTCATCGAGGACGCGGAGGAGGGGAAGAGCAAGCTCCCCGCGCTCGCGCAGGGTGACGCGCTCGCCTCGCACGGCGTCCTCCCGGAGCAGCACTTCACCGAACCGCCCCCGCACTACACCGAGGCGACCCTGGTGAAGACGCTGGAGGAGAAGGGAATCGGCCGTCCGAGCACCTACGCGACGATCGTCGGAACGATCCTCACGCGGGACTACGTGACGCGCGACCGCGGAAAGCTCGTCCCCACGGAACTCGGCATGACGGTCTGGAAGATCCTCGCCAAGGCCTTCTCCGATGTCTTCGACGTCGCATTCACCGCGCGGCTGGAGGGGCGGCTCGACCACGTGGAGATGGGGAAGGACCCCTGGATCGACGTGGTGACCGAGTTCTACAAGCCGTTCGAGAAGGACCTGGCCGCGGCGGAAGCGACGCAGGACGAGGTGAAGGCCTCGCTGGTGGAGGAGACGGACAAGGAGTGCCCGAAGTGCGGCTCGAAGATGGTGAAGAAGTTCGGGCGAAACGGGCCGTTCCTCGCCTGTCCGAAGTATCCCGAGTGCAAAGCGACGATGCCGCTGGAGGACGAGGTTCCCGTGGAGGCGCCGAACGTGCCCTGTCCGACCTGCGGCGGCGTCATGCGCGTGCGCACCGGCCGGTTCGGGAAGTTTCTGGCCTGCGCCAGCTATCCAGACTGCAAGGGGACGCGCCCCTTCACGCTTCAGATCCCCTGTCCCGAATGCGGGAAGGGCGAGCTGGTGGAACGTCGCACGAAGCGGGGCAAGAACTTCTTCGGCTGTAGCGCCTACCCGGCCTGTACCTTCGGGCTGTGGGACCGGCCGCTGAAGCAGCCCTGTCCCGCCTGCGCCTATTCCATCCTGGTTCAGAAGCACACGAAGACAAAGGGCGACTACCAGCAGTGCCCGAAGTGCAAGGCGAAGTTCGGCGAGGAAGGCGCGGAGGGGGCGGAGGAGCTGAGTGGAACGGTGGATCGCTGAGTTCGAGCGCCATCTTGTGGAGCGCCGCTACGCGGACGCGACGCGGCGCGCCTACGCGGACGAACTGCGCCGCTTCGAGGCGTTCGCCCGTTCGCGGCTGAAGCGGCCCGTGGCCGTGCCGCGCGATCTCACGGCGGAGTTGATCGCGGCCTTCGCCGCGGCCCGTTCACTGGAGCGGATCGACGCGCGCCAGCGGATCCACGCGCGGACCCTGGCCCGTTCGCTGGCGGCCGTGCGGGGATTCCTCCGCTATCTGGAGCGCCGCGGGGAATCGGTCGGGGAGGCGAGAGGCGGATTCCCGCGTGTCTCGCTTCCGGAGACCCTTCCGTCGGCGCTCGGCGAGGCGGCGCTGAACGCGCTGCTGGACGAGGCCGCGGTCGCGGCGAAGGACGATCCACGCGCCTGCCGCGCGGTGGCGGCGGCCGAATGCCTCTACGGCGCGGGCCTCCGCGTCGGGGAACTCGCGGGTCTCACGCGGAGCGGGCTCGACGAGAAGCGGCGCCTCGTGCGCGTGCTCGGCAAGGGCTCCCGCGAGCGCGTGGTGCCGCTCGGGGGACGCGCGCTCCAGGCGCTCCGGCGTTACTGGGCGGCGCTCGGGCGCGAGCCGGCTCCCGGCGATCCGATCATCTTCGGCCGGGGCGCGGGGGCCGCGACCACGCGGACGCTGGAACGAGACATTCGCGGACTCCTGGCGCGCCTGGGACCTAACGCGGCCAGCCATCCGCACGCCCTCCGGCACAGTTTCGCCACACACCTCCTGGAGCGCGGCGCCGACCTGCGCGCGGTCCAGGAGCTGCTCGGACATCGAAACCTCCAGACCACCCAGATCTACACGCACGTGACCAGGCGCCGGCTCAAGGCCGCGTACGAGCGCGCCCATCCGCGCGCCTAGCGAGGCAGCCCTTGGAGCCGATTCCGATGAGACCCTCTTTCCACATGGAGCGCCACGAATGAAGCGGGACCTGCTGTCGTTCGCCGATCTGACCCGTGCCCAGGCCGATCGCCTCTTCGACGTCGCCCTGCGCCTCAAGGCCGACCGGCGCGCCGGGCGCGCGCACCAGGAACTGTCGCAGAAGACGCTCGCCGTCCTCTTTCACAAGCCGAGCCTCCGGACGCGGCTCTCGTTCGAGGTCGCCATGACGCAGCTCGGCGGCTCCTCGCTCTTCATCACCGACAAGGAGATCGGAATCGGCTCGCGGGAGCCCGCCCAGGACGTGGCGCGCGTCCTGTCGGGCTACGTCGACGGAATCATGATCCGCACGTTCGACCATCAGCTGACCGTGGACCTGGCGCGCCACGCCTCGATCCCGGTGATCAACGGCCTCACCGACTGGCTCCACCCGTGCCAGATCCTGGCCGACCTCCTGACGATGCGCGAATGCGGCATCGACTTCGACAAGGCGGTGGTGGCCTTCATCGGGGACGGGAACAACGTGGCCAACTCCTGGATCGAGGCGGCGACGCTTTACGGGCTCACGGTCCGGATCGCTTGCCCGGAAGGGTACGACCCCGACCCGAATCTGATCGCGCGGGTCCGCGCGAACGGCCCGGGAACGGTGGAGATCCATCGCTCCGCCGCGACGGCGGCCGCCGGCGCCGACGTGCTCTACACCGATGTCTGGGCGAGCATGGGTCAGGAGGCGGAGCGCGAGAAGCGGCTTCCGATCTTCCGTCGCTTCGTCATCGACGCCGCGCTCCTCGCGACGGCGAAGCCGACCGGGATCGTCCTTCACTGCCTTCCCGCGCATCGCGGCGAGGAGATCACCGACGAGGTGATCGAAGGCCCGCGCTCCAGGGTCTTCGCGCAGGCGGAGAATCGACTCCACGCGCAGAAGGCGGTTCTCTGGGAGCTGCTCGGCGCCGGTGACGCGCGCCGCCCCTGACGCGCGCCGGGCGGCGGAGCGGAGCCCTCGTGGCCCTCTCCCACCGCGGGCGCTCGCCCTGTTCCTTCTCCTCGCCCTCGCCGGCTGCGCCCGCTCGCTCCCGCCTCCGGGAGGGCCGCGCGACACGACGCCGCCTCAGGTCTTGGCTACATCGCCCGCCGACAGCGCCGTGAACGTCTCTTCCGGAACGAGCATCGAACTCCTCTTCTCGGAGACGATGGATCGCGCGAGCGTCCGCGACAATCTCCGGCTCTATCCACCGCCGGGACGACTCTCCTATCACTGGAGCGGACACCGGCTCCGGATCGAGTGGGGCGATTCGCTCGATCCGGGGACGACCTATCAGCTCTTCCTGAGCGGTCGAGCGCGAGATCTTCGAGGGGTGCCGCTCGGGTCGAGGCTTCAGCTCCGCTTCTCCACCGGCCCGGCGCTCGCCGCCGGGCGGATCGAGGGACGGGTACGGGCGAAGACGCTGCGGGTCGCCGGCGTTCCGATTCTGCTCTTTCCCGATTCGCTCGGTCTGCGGCCCGACACGACCGGCGCCTTCGAACCGACGTACCAGACGGAGACCGACACCGCGGGCGTCTACCAGTTCTCCGGGCTGTCGCTCGACCGCGGCTACACGGTGCACGCCTTCTACGACCGAAACGGCGACTCCTACCTGGACCGGGAGCTGGAGGTGGTCGCCGGACATGGGACGGCCGTGCGGTTGACACCCGAACGGAGCGTCGCAGATAGTATCAACATCGTCGCGGTCGATCCGAAGGCTCCGGCCATTCTGAACGGGTCGATCGCCTCACCCGATTCCTCGGCGCGCTTCCTCGTCGAGGCGCGGGCTTCGGCCGATTCGACTCTGATCGCTCGCGTCGAACGGATCGGGCCGGGGATCTTCGCCGTGCGCGTTCCGGAGGGTAGCTACCGGCTCTCGGCCAGGCGGATGGCGACAACAGCGCGAACCGCTCGCGCGGGGGCGCCGGCGACGAGCGCGATCCCGGGAGCGTCCGTCGCGCTGGAGGAGACGATCACGGTAGGCCCCGAGGAGACTCGGGGACCCTTCGTTCTCACATTCCCGCCCGCCCCGGCCGCTTCACCGCCGGGGCCTGAGCCGCAGGAGGAACCACGATGAGCGAATCTCGATCGATCTTCGAGGGAGTCGGCGTCGCCGTCGTCACGCCGTACCGGAAGGGGGCCGTCGACGCGGAGGCGCTGGGCCGGCTGGCCGAGCACCTCGTCTCGCGCGGCGTCCACGCGCTCTACCCCTGCGGCTGCACCGGCGAGGCGACCTCGCTGACCCGCGAGGAGCGCGCGCTCGTCATCCGGACCGTGGTCGCCGCCGCGAAGGGGAAGGCGAAGATCGTGGCCGGCACGGGCACGGCGAACACGGAAGAGACGATCGCCTTCTCGAGAGAAGCGATCTCGCTCGGGGCCGACGCGCTCATGGTCATCACCCCCTACTCGTGCAAACCGACTCCCGAGGGACAGATCGCGCACTACCGCGCCGTCGCCGACGCCGTCGACCGCCCGATCGTGCTCTACAACGTTCCGTCGCGCACGGGCGTCCTGATGTCGTCCGAAACGGTGGCGCGCCTCGCGGAGCATCCGCGCATCGCCGCCATCAAGGAGGCGAGCGGATCGGTGGATCACGCGAGCGCGATCCGTGCCCGGTGCGACATCGCCGTGCTGGCGGGGGACGACTCCCTCTTCCTTCCGCTTCTCGCGATCGGCGCGCGGGGCGTCGTATCGGTGGCGGCGCACCTGGCGCCCGCGGAGCTGGTCGAGATGGAGCGCCACTTCCGGGCGGGCCGCCTGGCCGAGGCCGAGGCGATCCACCGGCGGCTCCATCCGATCTTCCGCGCGCTCTTCCTGGAGACCAATCCGGGACCGCTGAAGCATGCCCTCGCGCTGCTCGGATTCACGACGGGGGAACTTCGCCTCCCGCTCGTGCCGGTGCGGCCTGAGACGGCGCGCGCGGTGGAGGACGCGCTCGATCGCTCGGGGCTTCGCCCCGGCGCCCCGGCGCGGGCCGGAGCGTGACCGCGACTCCGCTTCTCCTCTTCGGCGCGACGGGCCGGATGGGGTCGGAGATCCGAAAACTCCTCGCGGCGCCGGAGGAGGGCGGACGCTTCGCGCTGGTTGCCTGCGTCGCCTCCGGGGGAGCCCAGGGAGATTGCCCCCCCGGCTGCCGCTGGATCGAGGCGACCGCGTTTCGCGCCGAACATCTCGAGGCGCTGCCTTCCGACGCCGTGGTCCTCGACGTCAGCCTCGCCGCCGGGACGGAGAGCCTGGTCGCGGCGCTCGAGAAGTCGCCGCGGGCGGCCGTGCTCGCGACGACGGGGCTCGACGACAAGGTCGAGGGCCGCGTCGAGGCGCTCGGGCGGCGGGCGGCGATCGTGCGGGCCCGCAATCTCAGTCTCGGCGTCGCGGTGGCGCGCCGGTGGCTGGCCCTCCTTCCGCCGGCCGCACGGGAGGCCTACGTCGCCGACGTCGTGGAGCAGCACCACGCGGGGAAGAAGGACGCGCCGAGCGGAACCGCGCTCGATCTGGCGGCGGCGCTCGGGTCGATCGGCGGCACGCGCCGGGCGGGAGGCGCCGTCGCCACGCACGCGATCCGCGCAGGGACGGTCCCCGGAACGCACCGCGTCATCCTGAGCGGCGACGGCGAAACGCTCGAATTGGTCCACACCGTGTACGATCGGAGCGTCTTCGCCCGCGGGGCGCTTCGCGCCGCGCGCTTCGTCCATGGCCGCGCCCCGGGACTCTACACGGTGGACGATCTCATCCGCGATTCCAGGAACCCCTGAGAGGAACGACGACGCGATGCGCCTGTCCCAGGCATTTCTCCCGACGCTGAAGGAAGACCCGGCCGATGCCGAACTCGTGAGCCACAAGCTCATGGTCCGCGCCGGCATGATCCGCAAGCACGCCGCCGGCATTTTCAGCCTCCTGCCGATCGGCTGGCGCGTGACGAGGAAGGTCGCGCAGATCGTGCGCGAGGAGATGGACCGCACCGGTGCTCAGGAAGTGCTCCTTCCGATCATGATGCCGGCCGAGCTTTGGAAGGAGACCGGCCGCTGGGACAAGCACGGCAAGGAACTCTTCCGCCAGCGCGACCGGCACGACCGCGACTACGTGCTCGGACCGACGCACGAGGAGGCCATCACCGATCTGATTCGCAACCACGTCCGCTCCTACCGGGACCTGCCGCAGAATCTCTACCAGATCGGCGTGAAGTTCCGCGACGAGATCCGGCCGCGGTTCGGTCTCATGCGCGCGCGTGAGTTCCTGATGAAGGACGCCTATTCGTTTCACGTGGACGACGCGCAGCTCCACGAGACGTACGAACGAATGCACGCCGCCTACACGACGATCTTCCGCCGGTGCGGCCTCACGTTCGTCGTCGTGGAGGCCGACTCGGGCGCGATCGGCGGCGACGTGAACCACGAGTTCATGGTCACCGCCGACTCCGGCGAATCGGAGATCTTCGTCTCCGGCTGCGGCTACGCGGCCTCGTCGGAGAGCGCGAAGTTCGCCTGGACGCCGCTGGCCGAGGAGCCGGCCGAGCCGCTGGCCGAGCGGGAGACGCCGGAGAAGCGGACGGTGGAGGAGGTCGCCGCGTTTCTACGGATCGGCGCCGATCGACTCTTGAAGGGCCTCGTTCTGTTCGCCGAGGAGGAGCCGATCCTGGCGATCGTTCCGGGAGACCGCGAGCTCAACGAGGCGAAGCTGGCCCGGCATCTCGGCGGCGCTCCGCTGCGGCTGGCGGCGGCGCAGGAAATCGAGCGTCTCACGGGAGGTCCGCTCGGGTTCACCGGACCCCTGGGATTGGACGGGAAGATCCGGATGATCGTTGACGCCACGATCCAGGAAGGGCGGAACTACGTCGCCGGCGGGAATCGCAAGGATCTCCATCTGCAGAACGTCCGGCTGGGCCGCGACGTGACGGCGACGGAGCGGGCCGACCTCACGACCGCCAAGGCGGGCGATCGTTGCCCCCGATGCGGCGACGTCATGGTGGTCAGCCGGGGTATCGAGGTCGGGCACGTCTTCAAACTCGGCTGCAAGTACTCGGAGGCGATGGCGGCCCGCTTCCTGGACGCCGAGGGGATCGAGCGGACCATCGTCATGGGATGTTACGGCATCGGCGTGACGCGCATCGTGGCGGCCGCCATCGAGCAATCGAACGACGAGAACGGGATCATCTGGCCGATGCCGATCGCGCCGTACCAGGTCCACATCGTGCCGGTGAACTTGAAGGAGGCGCGCACGCGAGAGGTGGCCGAGGAGCTCTACGCCGCGCTGATGTCGGCGGGGATCGAAGTCCTCTTCGACGATCGCGACGAGCGGCCGGGCGCCAAGTTCAAGGACGCCGATCTGCTCGGGATTCCGCTCCGCGTGACCATCGGGGAGAAGGGTCTCGTGGATGGGATCGTGGAGCTCCGGGACCGAAAGACGTCGGCCGTGGCGCGCGTCCCGGTGGGAGACGCGGCCACGGCCGTGATCGCGCGCGTCCGCGAGGCGCTGACGGCGGCTACTTCTTAGCGGCCCGGTTTGCCGCCTTCGCGAGGCGGGACTTGCGGCGGTTCGCGGCGGCCTTTGGCAGGACGCCCTTCCGCACCGCCCGGTCGAGCAGGGAAACGGCGCTCCGGATAACTTCCTTATCCGTAGGAGCTTCCGCGACCTTCTTCAGAACCGACTTGAGTCCAGTCTTGACGGCGATGTTGCGCGTGCGGTCGCGCTTCGTCGTCCGCATGCGCTTTTCCGCTGATTTGTGGTGCGGCATTCCAAACCTCCAAGAGTCCGATACCTTCTCCAACGCGATCGGCCAACCTTACCGGACCGGTGCGCTTCTGTCAATCGCATGGTAGCGCGTGATATACTCCGCCCGATGGCTCCGCGCAGCCCGGACCGGCGCGATGCCGGCAGCCCCACCGACCCGCCGCACGCAGTCGCGAGTACCCCCGCGTCCGGCTCGATTCACGCCCTGTCCGAGAAGTTGGCCGCCTTGCCGCCCCAGCCGGGCGTCTACATCTTCCGCGACCGGAAGGGCGATGTGCTCTACGTCGGGAAGGCCAAGCGGCTCGACCTGCGCGTGCGGTCGCACTTCCAGGATCCCGGAGCCGTGGGGCCCAAGCAGGTCGCGCTCATCCGAAAAGTGCACGACGTCGAGTTCATCGCCGTCGAGTCGGAGATCGACGCCTTGATGCTCGAGGCGACGCTCGTCCGCGAGAAGCAGCCTCCGTACAACATCCGGCTCAAGGACGACAAGCGCTACCCCTACGTCCGCGTCTCGTGGGAGGAGGCCTACCCGCGCCTGACGCTCGTGCGGCGCCAGCAGCGGGACGGAGCGCGCTACTTCGGCCCCTACACGGAAGTGAAGGGACTGCGCCAGCTGCTCCACCTGACCCGCTCCATCTTCCCGATGCGCTCCTGTCGCGACATCGAGAGCCACATCGCCGCGAAGCGAGAGTGCCTCGACTTCCACATCGGACGCTGCACGGGGCCCTGCATCGGGGCGCAGTCGCGCGAGGAGTACCGGGCCATGGTCGAAGAGTTCTGCGATTTTCTCTCGGGCCGGCGCGAGGAGGTCGTCGCGCGCTTCCGGACGCTTCTCGAGGAGGCCTCCGCCCGCCGCGAGTACGAACGGGCCGGAAAACTCCGCGACCAGATCCGAAAGCTCGAGTCGATCCTGGCGCGTCAGCGCATGGTCGACGTCGGCGGAGCCTCGGTCGACATCGTCGGCGTGGCGCGCGGCGACGGGGAAGCGTGCGCGGTCGTCCTGAAGATCCGCGATCGCTGCGTCGTGGCGCGGGACGTTCGCTGGTTGCGGGGCGCGGGATCGGTCTCGGACGGAGCGGTGGCGGGCGCCTTCGTCGGCCTCTACTACGCGCCGGACGACGCCATCCCGGAAACCCTCGTGGTGGAGGCCGATCCCGGCGACCTGCCCGAGGAGCGCGCGTTGCTCGAATCGTTTCTCTCGAGAAGCGCCGCCGCGCCGGTTCGAATCCGGACGCCGCGCGATCCCGCCGAGCGGGCCCTGGCGAGAACCGCGCGGCGCAACGCGGCGATGCTCCTCGCCCGCGCCCGCGGCGACGCGCCCGACGGACTCTCGGGCGTCGTGGGCGAGGAGTCGCTCGCGCTGCAGCGCTCTCTCTCGCTGTCGCGTCCGCCGCGCCGGCTCCGCTGCTTCGACGTGTCGAATCTGCAGGGGACCTACGTCGTGGCGTCGATGGTCACCTTCCTCGACGGTCGCCCGGTGAAGTCGGAGTACCGCCGCTTCCGCGTGCGAACGGTGGAGGGACAGGACGATTTCGCCTCGATCGCGGAGGCGGTCCGCCGGCACGCCGCGCGCGTCGCCGAGGGGACGCTACCCGCGGCCGACCTCTACGTCATCGACGGGGGCCAGGGACAACTCGGTGCCGCGCGAGCCGCGGCCGCGGGAACGCCGCTCGAATCGGCGCCCTTCGTGGGACTGGCGAAACGTCTCGAGGAGATCGTGCGGCCGGGAGGCGCGCCGCTTCGCCTGTCGCGCCGCGCTCCGGAACTCCGGCTCCTCCAGCGCCTCCGCGACGAGGCCCACCGGTTCGCGATCACCTATCACCGCGCGCTTCGCGGGCGGGGGGCCAAGGAATCGGCGCTCGACGCCGTGCCGGGGCTCGGACCCCGGCGCCGCGCGCTCCTGCTTGCCCGCTTCGGTTCCGTGGCGCGAATCCGGCGCGAGCCGGTCGGCTCCCTGACCGAGATACCGGGAATCGGCCGCGCCATGGCGATTCGCATCCAGGAGGCCCTCGCGGCCCCCGTGGGAGGAGAGCGATGAAGGCGAACGCGCCTCGGGTGGAGGTGGCGACCGCGTCGATCGCGACGCCGGTCGGGACGATCTGGATCCTCTGCACGAAGGAGGGAATCCGCGAGCTGAGACTCGGCGGCTCGGGCGCGCCGACGGCGCGGGAGGGGAAGGAGCGCGGCATCGCCTTCGTCCGCCGGCCCGCCTGGACCGGCGCAGTGGAGCAGGCGCTCGCGGCCTACCTCACCTCGCGGGCCCCGCTCGATTCCGTTCCGCTCGACGTGGAGGCGGGCACGGACTTCCAACAGCGCGTCTGGGAGGCCGCGCGAACGATCAAGATCGGGAGCGTCTGGTCATACGGAGAACTCGCGCGGCGGATCGGCGCTCCCGGAGCGAGCCGCGCGGTGGGAAACGCGCTCGGCGCGAATCCCGTTCCGATCGTGATCCCGTGTCACCGGGTCATCCAGTCGGACGAGGGCCTCGGCGGCTTCTCCGGCGGGATGCGCTGGAAGCGATTCTTACTTGAGCACGAGCGCGGACAGCTCGAATTGACGATGCAGGCGCCGCGCCGACGGAGCCGCCCGTGACGAATTCGGCCTCCTGGCACGCCATGGTGGGGCGCTTCCGGGACCACCTCGCCCTGGAGCGCCGGTTGAGCGTGCATACCGTCCGGGCCTACGCCGAGGATTTCTCGCAGTACGGTCGCTACCTCGCGGGGCAGCGCGTGACCGATCCGGAACGGGTCAGGCCGGCGGACGTGGAGCGCTTTCTATCGACCGGGGGGTGGGCCGCCTCGACCGCGGCGCGAAAGATCGCCGCGATCCGCGCGTTCCACGAGTTCTTGCGCCGACGCGGCGGGGCAGGAGACAATCCAGCGCTCTCGGTCCGGCCTCCGCGGCGGTCCCGCCCGCTTCCCGACGTGCTCACGGTGGAGCAGGTGGAATTGCTCCTCGGCGCCCCGCGCGGCGAGGAGCCTCAGCCGGTTCGCGACCGCGCACTCCTCGAGCTGGCCTACGCGACGGGGCTACGGGCCAGCGAGCTGACCGGGCTCCGCCTGGAGGAGATCGACCTCGAGGAGGGGCTGGTCCGCTGCCGCGGGAAGCGCCAGCGGGAGCGGATCGTCCCCTTCGGATCGAAGGCGCGAGACGCGATCGTCCGGTATCTGGAATCCGCGCGCGGGGCCTTCCTCAAGGATCGAGGCGAACGCGCCGTCTTTCTGACGCGCTTCGGGCGGCCGTTCACACGCATGGGATATTGGAAACTGCTCCGAACGCACGCGAGGGGCGCCGGCATCGAGCAGGCGATCTCGCCGCATACGTTGCGGCACTCGTGCGCGACACATCTGCTCGAGGGTGGGTGCGACCTGCGGGTCGTGCAGGAATTCCTCGGGCATCGCTCCATCGAAACGACGCAGATCTACACGCACCTCGACCGGAACTACCTCCGGGAGGTGCACACGAAGTTCCACCCACGGGCTTCGTGAGGCAGCCGGGTAGGGGAGGTTCGATGATTCGGATGTGCTTCGGAGTGAAGGTGGGCGCGCTGGCGCTCGTGGCGGCGGCGTGTCTGGCGGCGCCCGGGACCGGACGCGCCCAGTCGTGGGCCCCGGCGGCGTGGACGAGCGCGGCCGCGGCCGGGGATCTGGCGGACGCCCGCGGCGCGGAGAGCCTCCTGCGGCTATCGGAATCGGGACGCCAGCCGGCGCCCGTGCCGACGACCAGACGCCCGCTGATGCGGCGCCTCCGCCCCAACACGCTCAGCCTGGGGGTCCAGGGTCAGTATGGCGCGCTCCGCGGGAGCTCGAGGCTGGCCGACGGGTTCGATCACGGCCCGGGCTATGCGCTCCGTTTCCGGTACATGCTCAGCCGCGCCGCGGCTCTCGGATTCTCCTTCGAGCATCAGCGGTTCGGGAGCATTCAGCCCCCCCTGAATGTGCCGGGCGGTGTCGTCGATAGCCACGTCGTCGTCACGACTGTCTCCGCCGAGGCGGTCTTCTACCGCCATCGCGAGCGTGACCTCCACCCCTACTTTCTCTTCGGATTCGGATACGCGAGCCCCGACGCCGTCTTCACAGAAGAGACCGCATCGCGTATCAACGAGGGGGCGTTTCTCACGGCGGGCATCGGGTTCGAGCGCTTCATCCGGCCTCGCTTCTCGATCGACGGAACGATTCGAGCCTACGGAGAGATCGCGAATTCCGAGTTCACCTCGATCGGTCAGGTGAGTCTCGGGATCCATCTCTACCCCGGGGACTAGCGCGTGCGGGTCATGTTCTGGGGGGCCGCCCGCACCGTCACGGGCTCGAAGCACTTGCTGATCGGCCGGTCGGGAACGCTCCTCCTCGACTGCGGTCTTTACCAGGGCCGGCGCGCCGAGTCAGAGGCGCGAAATCGCGCGCTGCCGTTCGCGGTCATGTCGGTCGACGCCATGATTCTCTCCCACGCCCACATCGACCACAGCGGAGCGATCCCGCTCCTCGTGAAATCGGGATTCGACGGTCCGATTCACGCGACCGCCGCCACCGCCGACCTCTGCCGCGCCATGCTCCTCGACGCCGCGCACATCCAGATGAAGGACGCGGAGTACCTGAACCGGCACCGCGGAAATCACAAGCGCGAGCCGGACGGCCGCGCGAATCGGGGTGACCGTCGCGGCATCGTGGAGCCGCTCTACGACGCGGCTGACGTGGAGCGCGCGCTGGCGCGCTTCGTGACGCACGACTACGTCACGGAGTTCGAGCCGCTGCCGGGCGTCGCGGCTTCGTTCCACGAGGCGGGGCACATCCTCGGATCGGCCTCGGTCTTCCTCCGGTGGAACGAGGGCGCGCGACCTCGAAGCCTCGTCTTCACGGGAGATCTGGGACGCCCCGGCCGCGCGATCCTCAAGGATCCGGCGCCGCTCCCGGCGGCCGACTTCCTCATCACCGAGGGAACCTACGGCGGCAAGGAGCACCCGACCGAGGATTCGCTCCTGGCGGCGCTGGAGCGGGTCGTGGTCGACGCCGTGGCGCGGAAAGGGCGAATCGTCGTTCCCGCCTTCGCCGTCGGCCGTACGCAGGAGGTGGTCCACGCGCTCGACCGGCTGATGACGTCGGGCCGGGTTCCCGAGATTCCGATCGTCATCGACAGTCCGTTGGCGGCCGACGTGCAGGAGATCGTTCAGCGCCATCCCGAACTCTACGACGCCGAGACGGCCGGCGCGCTCCGCCGCGGCGGGGACCCGCTCGGCATGCGGCGCGTCACGCTCGTCCGCGATGCCGGGGAGTCGAAGCGCCTCAACGACCGGACCGGCACGTTCGTCACGATCTCGGCCTCAGGCATGTGCGAGGCGGGGCGGATCCTCCATCACTTGCGGCACACGGTGGAGGATCCTCGCCACACGATCGTGATCGTCGGCTATCAGGCCGAGGGGACGCTCGGGAAGCGGCTGGTGGATCGACGCGAGGAGGTCCGGATCCTGGGAGACTTCTTCACCCTGCGCGCGCGGATCGAAGTCCTCAACGGCTTCAGCGCGCACGCCGACCATCCGGCGCTCGTCGCGCAGGCGCGCGCCTGCGGGGCCCCGGGAGGGACCGCCGTCGTCCACGCCGATCTGGAACGGGCCGAAGCGCTGCGCGCCGGCCTTCCGAATCCCGCGAGTGTCCGCATCCCGGTGGAAGGGGAGACGTGGGAGCTCCGGTAGGCCGCGACGCCCGCCGCGCCGCGGGGGGGACGTTTCGAGGGTTTCGCGTCGGCGACCGCGTCGTCCACAAGACTTTCGGCGAAGGGCTCATCGTCGAGGTGCGCGACCGCGACGGCTTCGACGTCCTGGAGATCGCCTTTCCGGACGGCATCCGCCGCCTGACGTCGCTCTATCCGCTCGAGCCGCTCGGCAGTGCGCCCCGAGGCGGCGGCCCCGTGCCGGCGCCGACTCCGGTCGGTCCCCGTGTCGGCGGCGTGGAGCTGACGCCCCGAGGTCAGTTCCGCATCGCGGCCGGCGCGGAGGAACTGCTGCAGCGGCTCCTCGTCGGTCCCTTCGATCCGCTGCGTGAACACGACATCCGCCTCCGCGCCGAGCGCTACTCGCTCCACCGCGGCTTCGACCGGCTCCTCTGTCTCGAGCATCTCCACGACGTGCAGAAATACGAGCACCAGGTGCAGGCCTGCATGACCGCGGTGCGACGGATGCGCGGCCGCGCGCTCCTGGCCGACGAGGTAGGACTGGGGAAGACGATCGAGGCCGGACTCGTGCTCAAGGAATATCTCCTCCGAGGCCTGGTGCAGCGCGCGCTCGTCCTCGTGCCGGCCTCCCTCGTCGAGCAGTGGGATCAGGAGCTCCGGCGGAAGTTCGACCTCGAGTTCGCGGTCCTCAAGCACGGCACGGCCTGGTGGGAGGAGCCGCTTCTCCTCGCGTCGATGGATACGGCGAAGCTGCTCCGCCACCGCGACAAGGTGGCGGCCGCCGCGTTCGATCTCGTGATTGTGGACGAGGCCCACCGGCTCAAGAATCAGAAGACGCTCGCCTGGAAGTTCCTCGACCGCCTGGCGCCGCGCTACCTCCTCCTCCTGACGGCGACGCCGGTGCAGAACGATCTTCACGAGCTCTACAACCTGGTGCAGCTCCTCCGTCCGGGCCTCCTCGGGACCTACCGTACCTTCGGCAGGGAATTCATGCGGCGCGGGGACCGCCGCATGCCGCAGAACACGGGACGCCTGGCGACGCTCCTGGGCGAGACGATGATCCGCACGACGCGCGCGAGCACCTCGATCCGCTTTCCGAAGCGTCAGGTCACGAACGTCCACTTCGACCTGACCGAGCCCGAGCGCTCGCTCTACGACGAGGTGACGAAACTCGTCCGCCGCCTGGTGCAAGGGCAGCGCGAATCGCGGCGCGGCGCCATCAAGCTCACCCTCCTGACGCTCCAGAAGGAGATCGGCTCCTCGTCGTTCGCCGCGGCGCCGACCCTGGCGAAGCTCCTCCAGCGCGACGGCATGGCGGCCTTCCGCCCGGAGGTGGAGGCGCTCTGGCGCGCGGCCCGCAGCATCGAGACGAACGCGAAGTTCGAGGGGATCGTGAAGATCCTCCATGCGTCGCGGGACAAGATCGTGATCTTCACGCAGTTCCGGGCGACTCTCGAATTCATCACCCGCTCGCTCCGCGCCCGCGGCGTGCGGGTGGCGACGTTTCACGGCGCGCTCTCGCTTCGGGAGAAGGAGGCGGCCATCGCCCAGTTTCGGGACCGCGCCCGCGTTCTCGTGAGCACGGAGGCGGGCGGCGAGGGCCGGAATCTCCAGTTCTGCCATCTCCTCGTGAACTACGACCTCCCGTGGAATCCGATGCGCATCGAGCAGCGGATCGGCCGGCTCCATCGCCTCGGCCAGGAGCACGACGTCCACGTCTTCAACTTCACGGCCCGGAACACCGTGGAGGCCTACGTGCTCGAGATCGTCCACGAGAAGATCAACCTCTTCCGGAGCGTGATCGGAGACCTCGACATGGTGCTCGGTCCGTTCGCGGAGGCAGGCTCGTTCGAGGACGCGGTCTTCAGCATCTGGGCGCAGGCGCGAGGCGATCGCGAAGTGGAGCGGGAATTCTCGAAACTGGGCGCGGCGCTGCTCGTGGGCCGGAAACGCTACGACGCGGTCGAGGAACTCGACCGGCAACTGCTCGACGGACTCGCCTCCGATGAAGACGCGACGTAACCGCCGCGGGCCGGAGCGCTCGGAACTTCCCGACCTCCTGGCGGCGATCCTCGAATCGCAGCAGGCGACCGTCCATCGGCGCGGAACGGCATGGGAATCCGAACTTCCGGCGGCCCTGGCGAAGGAGCTCGGCGTGGAGCGCGTGCGAATTCTCGCGTCGCCCGCCGGGCGAGCCGCGCGCGGCGCCGAGAACGATGCCACGCTGACGGAGCGAATTCTTCTCCTGGGACGATCGCGCGGCGCCGTGGCGCGGCTGGTGGCGCATGTCCCGGCGGGCCGCGGGGCGGCACGGGACGCCAGGTACTGGGTGCGGCTCCACTGGCGGATCCGCTACGGTAGCGACGATGTCTCCGAGGAGCTCCTGACCCAGACGCTCCCGCTCGGTAGCCGTGCCGCTGGAGCACGGCCGGCCGATTCCGCCTTCCGCGAGGCGACCGCGGACGAGCGGGCGCGGCTGGCGCCGACCGATCCCGAGGCGCTCGCCACCGCGTGGATTCGCGGACTTCGCCTGCTGGAGTCGCGCATCCGCCAGCGGATGAAGCCGTACGAGGACAAGATGCGCCGCGAGCTCCATCGGGAGATGAGGCAGCTCTCGGTCCATTTTCGATCCCTGATCGCCGAGGAGCGGTCGGGACGCCGCCACCGTGCCGAGGACCGCGAGGCGGGGCGCATGCTACAGCTCAAAGAGGATTGGGAACGGAAACTCGCGGCAGCCATCCGGCAGCGCGCGCTCGACACCGAGGCGAGGCTGGTGGCGGCGGCGCTCCTGACCGCGGTGTTCGAGGGGAAGCCGGGGAAGTCCGTTTGACACCGGGACCCCGGCCCGCGTAAACTGGAGGGCTCAACCCCAAGGGAGAACCGTACATGTCGACCCATCTGGTGAAGCATCAGAAGATGACCAAGCGACAGATCAAGGAGGACGCCCTCGTCACGGCCGCATTTCGCGCGACCGAGGTGTGGGACCGTCATGGGCGCGTTATTCTGATCGGCCTGGGCGCGTTGGTGCTGGTGGCCATCCTGTCGGTGTTCGTCATGCGGACGCGGGCTCAGTCTGAGGAGCGGGCGCAGGGCGAACTGTTCCGCGCCGTTCTCTCGATGGCGCAGAACGACTACGTCACCGCGGGTCCGATGCTGAAGGAACTGATCGACAACTCCGCGGGCACGAACGCGGCGCGCGACGCGACGCGCTACCTCGGCGACGTCTCCATGGCGCAGAACAAGCCGGGCGAGGCGGCGACGTGGTACCGGAAGTACATCGACAAGTCGGGCGGCGACCGGGCGGCGGCGCTTGCCGGCGTCTGGGGGCTGGCCGCGGCGCACGAGAACAACAAGGCCTTCACCGAGGCGGCCGCCGCGTACGGCGACGCGGCGAAGCGGTCGGGGACGGACAACGAACGCGGCCGCGCCATGCTGTCGCAGGCGCGCTGCCACCTCCGTGCCGGGCAGAACGCGAAGGCGATCGAGGTCTACCAGGCGGTCGTCGCGCTCCCGCTCGCGGAGCAGCCGATTCACGACGCCGCCAACGCGCGCCTCGGAGAGTTCCAGGGCAGCGCGACCCCATAGGTAGGCCGCGGCCCGTGGCGGCGCCGGTTCAGTTGGCGCTGGTGTGGCATCTACACCAGCCGAGCTACCGAGATCCCGCGACGGGCCGCTTCGTTTTGCCCTGGACCCGCCTCCACGCCACGAAGGACTACGGCGACATGGTGGCGGCACTGGAAGCGCACCCCGCCGTCCACGTCACCTTTTCGCTTTCCCCGATCCTGCTCGACCAGCTCGACGCGATCGCGGCCGGAACGCCGGAGGGCGAGGATCCGCATCTCACCACCGCCCGGACGGCGCCCGAGGCGCTCGTTCGCGGCCAGCGCGAATTTCTGCTCCGGGAATTCTTCCACGTCCAGCGGGCCCGGATGCTCGATCCATACCCGCGTTATCGGGAACTGTCGCGGCGCGCCGAGGCGGAGCGGCGGGGCGAGACGCCGCTCACCGCGCAGGAGCTTCGCGATCTGCAGACCTGGTTCCACCTCGCCTGGGTCGATCCGACCTACCGCGCGGAGGAACCGATCCGCTCGCTCTGGGAGCAGGGGAGGGGGTTTCGGGAGGAGCAGAAGCAAGCGCTCCTCGCCTGGGGAATCGCGCTTGCTGGACGCGTCGCCCCCGCCTACCGTGCGGCGCAGGAGCGCGGCCAGGTGGAACTTGCCACCGTCCCCTACCATCACCCGATTCTTCCGCTGCTCTGCGACACGGATGCGCCTCGGGAAGTCTCGCCGACGATTCCGCTCCCGTCGCCCCGGTCGCGCGCGCCCGAGGACGCCGTCGGCCAGGTCCGCGCGGCCCGGAGGGCGCACCAGGCGCGCTTCGGAGCGCTGCCTGCCGGCGTCTGGCCCGCGGAGGGCGCGGTGAGCCAGGAAGCGCTGGCGATTCTGGAGCGCGAGGGATTCCGGTGGACGGCGTCGGACGAAGAGACGCTCCGCCGCGCGCTCGCCGCCTCGGGCGATCCCCGGGCGGACGATCCGGCCGCACGCCTTCAGGCCTGGTCGGTGGAGACCGGTTCCGGGACGGCCGAACCGATCTCCATGATCTTCCGCGACCGGCGCCTCTCCGACCTCATCGGCTTCAGCTACATGCACGCCGATCCCCGCGCTGCCGCGGCCGACTTCATGGAACGCGTGCGAGAGACGGCGGCGGCCTGGCGCGGCGAAGGCCCTCCGATCGTCGCGGTGATCCTGGACGGGGAGAATTGCTGGGAGTCGTACGAGGATGACGGCGGCCCGTTTCTCGAGGCGCTCTACGGCGCGCTGGGGAAGGCCGAGGGGATCGCGGCGGTCACCGTCTCGGAGGCGCTCGAGGCGGCGCCTCCGCGGGAGACGCTTCCGCACGTTCCGGTCGGATCGTGGATTCGCGCCGACCTCGGAATCTGGGTGGGGCACGCGGAGAAGAATCGCGCGTGGACCGAACTCCACCACGCGCGGGAAGCGCTCCGGAGCGCGCAAGCGCGAGGCGCCGCGGCGGAGCGGCTCGACGCGGCGCGCGAGGCGCTCTACGCGGCCGAGGCGAGCGACTGGTTCTGGTGGTACGGCGACGACCATCCGACCGTGCACGCGGCGGAATTCGACCGCCTCTTCCGGGGTCACGTGGCGCGCGTCTATTCGGAGCTGGGGCTCTCGCCGCCCGCGCGGCTTCAGAAGAGCCTGCGCGACGAGGTCTCCGGGTCGGCGGCGCCGGCGCCCTACATCAGGCCGCGCCTCGACGGGCGCGACTCCGACTTCTACGAGTGGCGCGATGCCGTGCGGATCGATCCGGCCGCCACGTCCGGGAGCATGCACCAGACGGCGGGCCTGGTGCGCGAGGTTCGCTACGGCATCGACGAGCGTTCGCTCTTCGTCCGTGTCGGCATCGACCCCGCGGCACGGGATGAGAGCGTCGTGTTGGTGATCGAGTCGGCCGCGGCCGATCGCGTGGCGGCCGTGGTGCCGCTCGCCGGCGCGCCGATCGGATCGCCCCTCTGGCAGGGCGGCTCGGCCTCCGGCGAGGGCGATGGAGCCTACGCCCGCGATCAGTACGTCGAGGCCCGCCTCCCGTTCGCGCGGTTCGGCGTGGAGCCGGGGGATTCGCTGGAGTGGAGGCTGGCGGTCGAGCGCGCCGGGCGGCGAGAAGAGACCGTGCCGCGCGACGGCTCGTTCCGCGTGGAGCGACCCCGGGCCGACCGGCGGCTCACGCACTGGTCGGCGACTTGACCCCCGCGCCGGGCGAGTGCGATCATCCCGTGGTGCCGACGGAGTCCGACGCGCCCCGGTTCGAGGACGCGAGCCGCGAGGAGATCGAGGATGGCCGAATCCTCGCTGCCGTGGCCTATCTCCCGGCGCTCTGCTTCGTCGGCTTCGCGGCCGCTCCCACGAATCGCTACGTTCAGTTTCACGCCCGCCAGGGAGTGATCCTCTTGGGTGTCGAGATGGCGGCGTGGGTTGGGCTCTGGATCCTGGACGTCTCGGTCGGTCTCATTCCGTTCGTCGGACTCCTGGTCACGGCCACGGCCCGGCTGGCGTTCGGTTTTCTGTTCCTCGCGGTGACGATCTACGGCGTCGCGAAAGGCGCGAGCGGTACGTTTGCGCGGATCCCGTTCCTAGGAGACGGCATCGAGAAGGTGCCGTTCTAAACACGCATGGCTTGGCTACCGGAACGCCGCTTCTGGCTCCTTCGTCGTCTCTGCAAGACCCTGTCGGTCGTCGGCTGGGTCGCGCTCGGATTGACGGTCCTGATCACGCCGGTCGGGATCGCCCGGGCCATCCTGGGCGGCTCCAGCGAGGAGATCTGGGACTGGGTGAAGTACGGCGCTTCCGGCGGTCTCTTCTTTCTGTACGTGGTCTTCCTGGCCCAGTCGATCGAGGTCATCCTGGCGATCGAGGAGAACACGAAGCACGCCGGATACGTCCTGGAGAAGCTGACGACGCTGACGCAGCAGGTCCGGGACCGGCTGGGAGACCTGGCCGAACGGCGGACGGCGGAGGTGGACGAGGAGAGGTTGGAGGAGCCGGCGCCGAAGAGCTGAGGCGCGCCTCTGGTATGCAATGTCGTATAATGAGTATTATGTAAACATCGAATCGGGGGCCGGCTCCCCCGGCGGATCGAGGCGCAGGGGCCGGCGGCGGGCTACTTCAGGACGACGTTGACCAGTCGGCCGGGGACCACGATGACCTGGGCGACGCTCTTCCCCTCGACCATCTTGGCGACCTTCTCGTCGGCCAGAGCGGCCCGGCGGATCGCGTCCTGGTCGGCGCCGGCCGGGACGATCACGTGGGCTCGCAGCTTTCCGTTCACCTGGACCACCAGGCTCTGCGTGGCGCTTTTCAGGGCGTCGGACGCAGGGGCGGGCCAACTCGCCAGAGCCACCGAATTCGAATGGCCCAGGAGCTCCCAGGCGCCTTCCGCCGTATGTGGAGCGAGCGGGGCCAGGAGCCGGGTGGCGATATCGGCCGCCTCGCGGACCTCCTTCACCCGCGGATCTCCGCCCGCGGACTGGAAGTCCTGGACGGCGTTCACCAGTTGCATGAGTCCGCTGACCGCCGTGTTCAGGTGGAAACGGTCCATGTCGTCGCAGACCTGCTGGGTCAGCTGATGGACGCGGCGGCGCAGATCACGTGCGGGTCCGGACGCAGCCCACGAGGTTCCCTCCAGCGCGGTCGACCCCGAGGAAGGGGCCGCGCGACCTCCTTCGACCGATTGTGCTCCAGCGACATCCTCCACCATCTTCCAGTAGCGGGTGAGGAATCGGTAGGCGCCCTCGACTCCTCGATCGTTCCACTCGGCGTCCTTCTCCGGCGGCCCGATGAAGAGCGTGTAGAGGCGCACCGTGTCCGCTCCGTAGCGCTGAATCAGCGCATCGGGCGGGACCACGTTCCCCTTCGACTTCGACATCTTGTTCCCGTCCTTCGTGATCATCCCCTGGGTGAAGAGGCGTTCGAAGGGCTCCGAGAACGTGACGAGGCCGAGGTCGCGCAGCACCTTCACGATGAAGCGCGAGTAGAGGAGATGCAGGATGGCGTGTTCCACTCCTCCGATGTACTGGTTCACGGGGAGCCAGCGGTTGACTTCATCCTTTTCGAAGGCAGCGGTTTCCAGCCTCGGGCTCAGAAATCGCATGAAGTACCACGACGAATCGACGAAGGTGTCCATCGTGTCGGTTTCGCGCCGCGCGGCCCCGCCGCATTTCGGGCAATCGACCTTGAGGAAGGCCTCGTTCGAGAGGAGCGGAGACTCCCCCGTGGGTTTGAACGCCACCTGATCCGGGAGCACGACCGGGAGGTCCTTCTCCGGGACCGGGACGATGCCGCACTTCGGACAGTGGATCATCGGGATCGGGGCGCCCCAGTAGCGCTGCCGGGAGATGAGCCAGTCGCGGAGCCTGAAATTGACGCGGCTCTCCCCCGCCCCCTTGACCTTCAGGGCGTCGGTGACGGCGCGCTTCCCCTCCTCGCTGGAGAAACCGTCGAACGCGCCGGAGTTCACCATCCGGCCCTCGCCCTCGTAGGCGGCTTTCTGGTCGTAGCCCGGCCCGGCCTCGGGGCGAATCACCTCGACGATTGGAATCCCGTACTTCGTCGCGAACTCGAAGTCGCGCTGGTCGTGCGCGGGTACCGCCATGATCGCGCCGGTTCCGTACCCCATCAGCACGTAGTTCGCGATCCAGACGCGTAGCGGCGATCCGGTCAGCGGGTGCGCCACCGTGACGCCGGTATCGAAGCCCTCTTTCTCCGTCTCGATGGCGAAGCGATTCTCGACGCGGGCGCGCTTCAGCCGGTCGACGAACGCCTCGGCCTCCGCCCCGAGCTTCCCCTGTTCGCGGAGCCTCGCGACGAGCGGATGCTCTGCGGCCACGGCGAGAAACGTCGCGCCGAGGAGCGTGTCGGGGCGGGTCGTGAAGACCTCCAGCGGCGCCTTCTCCCCCGCGACGACGAAGCGGATCGACGCTCCCTCGCTGCGGCCGATCCAGTTCGCCTGCATGACGCGCACCTTCTCCGGCCATTGCCGGAGGAGCGACAGATCGTCGAGGAGCGCGTCGGCGTACGCCGTGATCTTGAAGTACCACTGCTCGAGGTCGCGCATCGCCACGGCGGTGCCGCAGCGCTCGCACGCGCCGCCCTCGACCTGCTCGTTCGCGAGAACGGTCTGGCAGGAAGGGCACCAGTTGACGGCGCCCTTCGCGCGGTAGGCGAGCCCCTTCTCGTGGAGCTTCAGGAAGATCCACTGCGTCCAGCGGTAGTACCCCGGATCGCAGCTCGCGATCTCTCGCGTCCAGTCGAACCCGACGCCCCAGGCGTGGAACTGTTCCTTCATCCGCGCGATGTTCCGCTTCGTCCAGATGGAGGGATGGATCTGGTTCAGGATGGCCGCGTTCTCGGCGGGAAGTCCGAAGGCGTCCCACCCCATCGGCGAGAGGACGGTGTACCCCTGCATCCGCTTCAGCCGCGCGACCGCGTCCCCCAGGATGTAATTCCGGCCGTGGCCGACGTGGAGGTCGCCCGACGGATAGGGAAACATGTTCAGGCAGTAGAAGCGTTTCTCGGCCGCCATCGGATCGCCGACCTCGAAGAGACGATCGTCGCTCCAGCGCCGCTGGGCGCGCTCTTCCAGCGCGCGGAACGGATATCCCCCGCGCATCCCCTCCTCCGCTTCGCCGGCGCGGCCCTGGCTCACAGGGGTCGCGTCACGTGTTTCGGACACTCGTTCCTCCCTGAAGAGCGCGTTCCAGCACGTCGAGCACTTCCTCGTCCCGGATCTCGCCTCGCTTCATGCCGCGATCGGCGCGATAGACCGCGTCGAGCGCCGCGCGGGCGGCCGCCGGACGAAGCGCGGGAGCGGCGGTCGGGCCGCGGCGGAATCCGTAGGCCTGCGGCTCCAGCGAGCCGAGCGCGATCGAGGCGACCGCCCAGAGCGCGGAGCCGCTCGCGGAACCCTCGGCGCTGAGCGCGGCGGCCTCGGCGCGCGCGGCGGCGGCGTCCCGCTGGAGCGCCGCGACGGCCCAGCGCTCCACCGATGCGGCGGCGCGTCCGCCCGCGATGGCGTCGAGCGCCGAGGCCGGGATCTTCCCCGAGCCGTCCGCGAGGACGGCCAATTTCGAGAGTTCCTGGCGAAGCGAGAGCAGGCTCCCGGCGCGCGCCGCGATCGCTTCCAGGAGTTCCGGAGGAAGGCGAAGCCCGGCCGCGGCGGCGAGGCGCTGGGCCTCTTTCGCGGCGTTCCCCGCCCGCTCCTCACAGTGAACGACCGAGGACCTCGCCGCGAGCGAGCCGAGGAATTTCAGTTCCGATGGGTCGCGCGCGGTCGTGAGCAGGATGGACAACCCGGAGACGGGCGCGCCGGCCCAGGCGAGGAGGCGCTCCTCGCAGGCCTTCTCGATCTTCGCCCCTTCGCGGATCCAGAGCTGCCGCGAGGAGGCGAAAAGGGAGAGCGATTCGAGCGCCCCGGCCAGCGTCTCGGCGTCGAGGTCGTCCCCTTCCATCCGGAGGAACTCGGCGCCCGTGGCCGTGCCGCTCTCGCGAAACGCCTCGACCACGTGCTCCCGCCAGTAGTTGCTCGGCCCCGCGGCGAGGACGAAGGGAGGCGGCTCGGCTCCCTCCCGCCACGACTGCGTCACCGCGTGGGGCGTGCCGGCCGCCCCGGCGCGGGCGCGCGGCGTCACCATCCCTGCACCGTGCGGCTCACGATCTGGTCGGCCAGCTTCTGAATCACTTCGCGTCGCCCCTCCGTTTCGGTCTTGGCGGGTTCCCCGCCGAGCGGGACGACATTGTACGTTGTCCGGACAGCCAGCTGGTCTTCCTTCCAGAGGATCCGGTTCTTCACCTGATCCCGGAACGCGATCTGGACCACGAGAACGATCTCGTACTGGGTGGCGCGCTCCTGCGCGGTGTAGCCGTAGACCTGATTGCGATAGGCCACCACCGTGCCGCGGAGGACCGCGTCGGCGTCGCCCTCGCGGACGATGCGGAGTCTCCTGTCGGCGAGGAACGCGTCGGTGATGGCGAGGGTGACGTCGTCGGCGAGGCGAAATTCCACGGTGTTGTTTCCGAAGACCGGGACGGCGAGGGTCTTCAGGTGGCCCGGGAGGACCCCGGAAACCGTGTACGCGCAGCCACCGGCCGCACAGGCCGCGGCGAGGAGCGCCGCGGCGAGAGGTCTACCCCACATCACTCGTGGACGTGGTCGAGTCGTGGAATCCGTAGAGTTTCATTCGGTAGCGAAGTTTATCACGCTTCATCTGAAGAAGCTGCGCCGCTCGACTCTGATTCCCGCGGGTCCAGTCGAACGCCCGCTGGATGATCTCCTTTTCCACGGAGCCGAGAGAGCCCTCCAGATCGATCCCTTTGTCGGGGAACTGCCCCGAGTCGAGGACCCCCTCGAGCGTCTGGAGCGGCGTGCTTCCCCTCCCCGTCGCGGGGGCCGGGGCGATGGCCGCGTTCAGGTGCTGCGCCTGGAGCGAGGATGCCTGGTTCAGAAGGACGATCCGCTCGAAGAGATTGCGCAGCTCCCGGATGTTCCCCGGCCAGGGGTAGGTCAGGAGGATCCGCTCGGCCTCCGGATCGATCGCCGCGAACGACTTGCCGAAGGCGCGATTGAACTGATCGAGGAAGTGGCGCGCCAGCGGAAGGATGTCCTCGCGCCGCTCGCGAAGCGGAGGGACCCGGATCGGAACGACCTTCAGCCGGTAGTAGAGGTCCTCCCGGAACGTCCCCTCGCGAACCATCGATTCGAGATTCTGGTTCGTGGCGGAGATCACCCGGACGCTCACCGTGATGTCCTTCGTGCCGCCGACGCGCTTGAAGGTCATCCGCTCCAGCACGCGAAGGAGCTTCACCTGGATCTGGAGGCTCATCTCGCCGACTTCGTCCAGGAAGAGCGTTCCGCCGTTGGCCAGTTCCAGGAGTCCCTGTTTCTGCTGGCGCGCGTCGGTGAAGGCGCCCTTCTCGTGCCCGAACAATTCCGACTCGAGGAGCTCGCGCGGAATGGCGGCGCAGTTGAGTTCCAGCAGCGCCTTGTCGCGCCGCACCGAGAGTTCGTGGATGAGATGCGCGACCAGCTCCTTGCCGGAGCCGCTCTCACCCTCGATCAGCACGCTCGTCGATTCGCTCGTAGCCACCTGCTCGACCATGTGGAAGACCTTTTGCATGGCCGGGCTTTCGCCGCGAATGAAGTCGCTCCGGACGCGATTGCTTTTCTGCTGGCGGTGGTGCTGGACCTCCCGCCCGAGCCGCTGCGACGCGAGCTCCCGGTCGAGCACGAGGAGGAGTTCCTCGCGGATCGGCTTCCCTTTCGTGAGGTAGTCGCGCGCCCCCAGGCGCATGGCGCGGACGGCGGTCTCGTGGTCCGGCTCGCCGGTCAGCATGACCACGATCTGGTCGGGCCACTGCTCCTTGATCTTTTGAAGCACCTCGACGCCGTTCCTGTCGGGGAGCCGGATGTCGAGCAGGACGAGGTCCACGGCCTCGCGCTCCAGCACCTTGAGTCCAGCGCCCCCCGACTCCGCGGTGAGGACGTGGTACCCCTCGGCCTCGAGATCGCGCGGGAGGAAATAGCGGATCGTGTCGTCGTCGTCGATCAGGAGGATGGAAGCCTTCGGCATGGGCGTCGCCTCTTAGTCCTGGACACCGGGGAGCGCCACGCGGAATCGCGTTCCGTGGCCCGGATCGCTTTCGACCTCGATGGTCCCGCCGTGCCGCTGCACGATGCCGTGCGCCACGAAGAGCCCGAGGCCCGTGCCTTTCGCCTTCGTCGTGTAGAACGGCTCGAAAATGCGCGCTTTCTCTTCGGGCGCCATTCCCGCTCCCGTGTCTTCCACGGTCACCACGATCTCCGGCGGGGTCGCGCGCCGCAAGGAGCGGATCGCGACCCTGCCGCCGGCGTCGGTGGCGTGAATCGCGTTCGAGACCAGGTTCAGGAAGACCTGCTGGACCTGGTCGGCGTCGACCATGGCATCGGGCCATCTATCGGCATCTTCCAGGGCGATCGTGACCCCCGATGATTCGGCTGCCCCGGAGAGGCTCCGGACCACCCGGTCGACGATGTCCCGCACGGGCGTGCGCGCCAGCGAGAGCTCCCGGGGCCTTGCGGCCGTGAAGAGGTCCTGGATGATGGTGTTGAGGCGCACGACCTCTCTCAGGATGAAGGTGACGCTCTCGTGCCGTTCGTCGCCCTCCGGGAAGCCGCGGCTCAGGTACTGGACGCCCGTGGCGATCCCCGTGAGGGGGTTCCGGAGTTCGTGAGCCACGCTCGAGACGAAGCGCCCGACGGCGGCCAGGCGGTCGAGCTGCCGGATTCGCTCCTCCATCCCCTTCAGGCTCGAGAGGTCGATCATCGTCCCGACCGCGCCGCGGATGCGTCCCTCTCCGTCACGAAGCGGTGAGGTCCGAACCTCGACCGGCACCGACGTGCCGTCGGAGCGGACGACGTCGTGCTCCGTCCGATCGGTGTCGACGCCCAGCTCCAGGCTGCGGACCAGCGATTGGTGCCAGCTTCGATCGCGGAGGAGCCTCGCGAGCGGGGTCGTGCGGACCTGCTCCTTGGTCAGTCCGACGATCGATTCCGCCGCGCGATTCCAGGTGAGGACCCGTCCCCGCTCGTCGATCGCGACGATACCGAGCGGGAGCTCCTCGATCACTCCATCCCGGAATCGCGCCTCCAGGTCGAGCGCCTCGCGTAGCGCCAGGCTGACCAGGATCGGACCGAGCGATGGCGCGACCGCTTCGAGGCTCGCGCGACGTTCCGGCGGAAGGGTCCCCTCGACGCCGACCAGGCCGGCGACGCGGCGGAACTGGCATCGGTCGCAGGCGCGATGCCCGCCCGCCATCTCCTCGAGCGGAGCGCGGGAGAGAGCGCAGACGGCGCTCGCGGCGAGCGAACCGGGGCAGGCCGGTACTTCTCCGGTGAAGCGGTCATAGGGGATCTCTCCCCGGATCGGCACCGCGTACCAGGGGCCGCCCTTGCGCGATCCCATCGGACCCGACCAGAGGGCCGGCTCCCCTTCCCCCAGCGCGATCCAATGGAGCCAGTCGGGGTGAAGCCACTGAAGATGGACCCGCTCGGGGCGCACGTCGCGGAGCGACGGATCGCCGGCGCGGAAGAGGGTGAAGGCCGGGGGCTGCCCGTCCACCACGCCGATCCAGAGGCGAGGCTCGTCGAGCGCCCGCGCGAGATAGTTCACGAGTAGCCCGTAGCCTTGCCCCGGCTCCGCGCCTTCGGCCGTGTACGCCATGAGCTCGGCCAGCCCCTCGAGCTGGACACGCGTGGCGAGTTCGCGGCGGAAGTTCCCTTCCAGATCGTGGAGGAGGTAATCGACGAGGAATTCGAGCGACGCCGCGTCCGGCCCGTCGGGCGAACCCGGGACCTCGGGCGGCAAGGGAGGAAGGCCGCAAAGCGAGCGGATCTCTTCGGCGCGTCGCCACAGCCGCTCAACCGTGGCTCGCTGCGTGGTCCGTGTGGGTTGTCTCAAGGTGGAATCACGGAGCGGGCGCTCGTTCCGTGAGCACCACATCCGCGTCTCGGGCGCACGCTAGCATCGGGGCGCGACGGGGGTCAAGCAAAAGGCCCCCAACGAACAAGGCCGGCTCGCGGCCGGCCTTGAGAATTCGTCGAATGAGGGTTCGTCGAGTTTCGAGCCGGTGGATCTAGTGCGCACCGTCTCCGCGGGCCATCACCTTCACCGTGGCGGCCATGATCTTCAGATCGAGAATCAAGTGGCGGTGCCGCAAATAGTAGAGATCGTAATCGAGCTTCCGGTTCACGGTCTCGATGGAGGTGTCGTACTGCCACTTCACCTGCGCGAGCCCGGTGATCCCCGGAAGCGTATTGCAGCGCCGAGGGTAGTCGGGGAGCGTCTGCGTCAGTTCCACGACGAACGTCGGGCGCTCGGGCCGTGGTCCCACGATGCTCATGTCGCCGCGGAGCACGTTCCACAACTGGGGTGTCTCATCGAGCCGCGTCTTTCGGAGAATGGCGCCGATGCGCGTGACGCGCGAATCGCTCTTGGCGGCCCAGACGGGGCCCGTGTTCTTTTCCGCGTCGGTAACCATGCTGCGGAACTTGAAGATCCTGAACGGCCGGCCGTAACCATTCCCCTGACGGCGATCGACTGTCGGGGTGCAGCCATTCCCGTTTCCCTTCCCGTTGCCCTCGCGGCGGCGGTTCAAGCCGACGCGAACCTGAGCGTAGAGAATGGGGCCGGGGCTATCGAGTTTGATGGCGAGTGCGATGAGGCCGAAGACGGGAAGGAGCACCAGCAAGCCCAGGGAGGCCAGAGTCACGTCGGTGGCGCGCTTGACGGCCGCGGCACGGCGATCGCTCGCGGAGAGGCCGGTCTTGGGGCCCAGATATTCGGATGGGAGAATCATCATGTCACCGTCGCTGTCCCAAGAACTGCGCCGGGCGGAAACATGCTAGCGAGCTTGGATCCGCGGCGGGATCGGCACCCAGCATCTCGGGGTCGCGATCTTCCGTGGGCACCGGCACCACGAAAGGTCGACGCAGGAGCGGCGGACGGACCGGGCAAACGTCTGCGACGTCACCAGATCCTGCCCCCCACGCGATTACAAGTATATGACACTGGCGCCGCGGGGGCAAGCGGCTTAACTAATTTATTCGCATTGGATTACAGCCCAACAGTCCAATGAAGTGCGGCGGGCCGGCACAGGGCCGACCCGCCGCCATGTGGCGAAAACGTGACGAAAGGTAGTCGCTAGCGCTGCACCGTCTGCACCACGGCGCGGAACGACATCCGCGCGAGGGACGACGCCATCTCGTCCGCGCTCGCCTTCGACTTCATTTGGGCGAGGCGAATCGAGTAACTGCCGTTGTCGTTCGAGACGATGGTCGCGTCCTTCACTCGGAATCCGAGGAGCTGGAGCGCCTTCAGCTCCGACTGCGCCCCATCCTTCGATTGATAGCCCGGGAGGAGGACGGCGAACTCCGTCACAGGCTTCCCTTGTTTGGCCGGCTTCTCCACTTTCTCTGGAGCCTTCACCGGCGCCGCGCTCTTCGAGTCCGATTCGGGCGCGCGCACGGCGGGCGGCTCGAATGAGCTCGCCGCCGAAGGGGCTTGCACGACCGCGACCGGCCCGCTCTTCGGCGAAGCGTTGCTCCCCGGAGGCGCGATCGAGGGAGTAAGGGCCGGAGCGGAAGTCTCGGCAAAAACTCGCACCGGTCCCGCGATCGGATTCTCCTTCTTCGCCTTCTTGCCCGAAGCGATGGAGGTCGGTCCGGTCGGCGGAGGCGGCGGTAGGGGCTTCTCCTTCTTCGGAGACGCCGGCTTCGTCTCCGGTTCCTCGGCACCGCTGCCGAAGCTGTAACCGAGCGCGAAGCGATGAATGTCGTCGAATCCGTTGCTCGGCGTCATGGCGTAGTCGACGCTCAGTTGCTTCAGATGAAGGCCGAGGCCGTACGAGAGTCCCGTGGATGGATCGTCCGGGCTGCCGAGCACCTTTCTATAGCCCATGCGCAACGACACGAGCGGATGGGCGCGGTACTCCGCCCCGACGCGCGCATCGTTGTAATAGTCGCGGGGAATGTTGTAGTCGGCCGCCAGGAGGAGATTGTCCTGAAAGAGCCGGTGGCTCGCGCCGAAACGGATCTGACGTGGCAGCGGGTACGAAGCACCGCTGTAGGAGAGGCCCGGTCCCAGGTTCTGAACCACCGCGGCGACGGACGTGGCTCCGAACGAACCCGTGGCGCCCAAGTCCAAGGCGACTCCGGTGGTGGAGACGGTTGCCAGATTCTGCCGGATCAGTCGCGCATTCGCGCCGAGGGATAGATTCCGCGTCATTGGCCGGGCGAGCCCCGCCGTAACCGCGAGGTCGTAGACCCGGTAGACTTGCGTGGGATTGTCGAACTCGTCCACGCCCTGGATGCCTGGCATGTGGAAATAGGCTACGCTCAGCGAGCCGACGCCGAAACCGGAGCCGAGGGGCTTCGCGTAGCCGACCCACTCGTAGGCGAGATTGTCGAGCCACGTCGCATGCATCGCGCCGACCTGGGCCTGATCTGTGTAGGCGAGACCGGCGGGATTCCAGAATTGTGCCGTGACACCGGTCGCCGTGGAGACTTGCGCGCCACCCATGCCGGCCGAGCGGCCCCCCACTTCGAAATTGAGGAACCCTCCCCCACTTGTACCAACCGACACAGCGGCAGCCGCGGGACGGACCCCGCCGTACACGAGCAGCGCGAGGCCGAGCAGCGCGGCGCCAACGTAAATGGTGCGGCCTTGAGCGAGGCAGTGCACGGCAAACGGTGTCCGCATGCGGTTTCTCCCATCGGTTCCGGAATTGCGGCAGATGAGATCAGGGCCGCGCGAGACCCAATTCGCGCGACACTTACGACGTGACGGGAGTTGTTTGCAGGTAGCGTGCCAGGGGAGTTGCCTGAAGTGGAGGCGGCGAACGCGAGCAAATCTCGCTGCGGAAGGGGCTTCGCGTGTGGCTGCTACGGGCCGCGCCCGAACGTGAACGGGTGGGAACGGGAAACCGTGCACACCGCACTACCAAGTACACTCCCGCCTCGGAGTGTGGCGCTGGGATTGGGCGGGCGATTGACGCTAGAAGCGCGTGCTTACCGCTATCGAAGATCCCTGGCCGAGCAAGGGGAACGAGAGCGAGACTTTCTTTGGGGGGCTACCCACCGCGTGGGCTCCGGCAGGCACGAGGGCCGCGTCGAATACATTCAAGACGTGGAGAATCGCCGCGGCCGCGAGGGTCCCGCGCCGGACGTCCTTCATGCTCTCGATATCACTGTTCTTGCGGGAAATCTCTCGAGTCAAGAGGGCAAGATCCGACGGTGAGGCCACGGAGGCTGCCCGCTCGGCACGACTGAGATCGGATTCATACTTCGAGACGATCCCGTCTGCCGTGACGTAGCTCCCCCCGGCTGCCAGTGTGGCGGCCAGCCAAAATAATCCCGTCCCGCCACGGTTGGAGTATTCCTGACCCGCACCCGGGACCAAGAACGAGCGCCACACCGCGCCTCCCCGGCTCACGGCGGGCGCGCTGAGCGTGATGCGCGACGGCGTCGACTCAACGAGATCTACGCGCGAGCGGACCCAGTAGTCGATGGCGCTGAGCCCATAGACGGCACCGAAGTAGACCGCCCAGGCGTTTCGGCCGCGCTGGTAGTCCTCGCCTCGATCGACCGAGTGGAGATCCGGATTTGAAATCAGGTCGCGATATTCCACGTGCGAGTGAATTCCTGCGACGACCGCAGCCGTGGCCGCGGCGCCGAAAAGTGCGCCGCGCCATCTCCGCTCGGAGGAAAAGGTCGGAATACCCGGATAGTTGAGTGATCGAACAAGCAACTGGGCGCTGAAGCCATCAGGTTCCGAAAGAGACTTCACGGGCCCACCGCGTGACGGCAGGTAGAGAACTCCCTGCGCCGCCGAGATGCCCTCTCCCTCGACTCGAACCGAGAATCGCCCCGTCCAGAGAAGCGGGAGGTCGAGGGGAGTTCTCCCCGAGATGCTCGATTCACCTCGGAGCGAGAGGTAGGAATCCGGGGGGTCGGTCAGGATGGTCAGGACCGGCGGCTGCACCGCCTCGGGTGCCCCGGAGATGGAAGCGGCCGGGTCAGGAGGTTCCGCACGGGACGGGGACGCGGAGAAGGCGATGAAGCTCGCGACCGTGGCGCAGAGGATCACGCCTTGGATTGGAACCGAGACTCGGAGACAAGGCAGGAAGTTCACCTTGAAAAAGCAGGCTGGTCCGCGCATGGAACGGACACACTAGTGAAACGAGCTGTGGCTGTCAAGCGGGCCGAGGGACAGGCGGGCCCGGGGGGTCAATGAAGAAGCCAGGTCGAGTGCTTGCTCGACCTGGCTTCTGGTGCTGGTGGTGCTTGAGTCTATTTCCTCTTTCGATACCCGAGAGCCGCCGCAAGGCCGGTGCCCAAGAGCGCCATCGTCCCGGGCTCAGGAATCGGCGGTGGCGGCGGCGGTGGCGGTTCCTCGCCACCCCCCGAAGCGTCGTGCGAGAAGGGGGCGAAGACATAGTGCGGCTTCATCGCGGCGCGGGAGCCTTGACCAGCGCCGGTGAAGTAATGGTCGAACGCGTCGAAGTGGACGGCATCGTACCCCGTCACATGAACCATGTACTTGAAGATGGTGCCACTGCTCGAATCCCCAGCGCCATCCGGTGAATAGTTCTCGATCGGCGTCGTGGCGTCGGTCATGTCACCCAGCGTCCAGAAGATGTGCCCGTCGGCATTCTCGAATTCTTCATGGCCCACGATGCCGTTGTAGCCGGGGCGATCGAGTTCGGGCGACGGGTCGATCGGAATCGATGGCGTGATCGTCACCGATCCGGAACTGCCGTACACCGAGGCCACCAGGTCCACGTTGTAGATTGTGCCTTTGGCTCCCACGTCACCGACCACCCACAGCTCGAATGTGTCCGTATCGATGACCCACGACTCCAGCGACGTGTCGTAGACGGCGTCGGGAATGTAGAGTTGTAGGGCTGGCAAGGCGAGCGCCGGGGCCGCCAGAAGCAGACATGCAACTCCGGCGAGGAGCGACACGTTGTGTCGGCGCGAGTTGTTCACGAGGCCCTGTCCTCTCTCAGTTGAGTGATTGCCGATTCCCACGGTGGACGACTCCAACCGCTTCGTCGTCCAACCCCTGCATCTGGTTCCTGCGATGCAGCTAATGCTCTACGTGACCAAGAAAAATACTACGCGGGTCTCATGGGGGTGTCAACGTTTGAATACACTATGTCTCACAATTTTTCAACCCAAGCCCCCCCACCCCCCTCGGCCGCAGGGCCCCGCCAGCCAGCTCAGGGGCTGCCCGCCGGCGCCTGCTCTCCGGGCAGAGTGCGCCTGCCTTTGCCATGTAAGCGTATTGTTTCCAGTTGATTAGCAACAATTAACGCTGCAGCATTGAGGATGGCCTGCCCCGCGGGTGTCGGTGGCTGGCCCGATTCCGGGTCCCCACATAGGAGGAATCCGAGGAAATCTTGTTCGCCCCAGAGCGGAACAGCCCACGTGGCTCCGCATTCGGCCAGGACGCTTCCGCTCTCGACGTAGACGGGGATCATCTCCAGGTCGTCGGGGCGGCTCCGAAGGGCAATGCCGCGGCTTGCCCGACGGATCATCCTGACGAGCGCGTCCTCTTCGCGAAGTTCGATCGAGGGAACGCGCAGGAGCGTGGAGCCGCTTGCTCGGTAGACCTGCCGGTCGGCCTCCACGAGAAAAAGTGTCACGGGCTCAACGCCCGCCGCCACCCTGACGGCACACGGTGCCGTCGACGCGAATTCCTCGAGCGTCGTGGCGGTGACCAGATCGCCCGCGACGTCTCGGCATCGCTCGAGGTCCGCCCCGGCGCTGCGAAAGAGCAACGGATCGAGCGTTTGTTGAAATCGACGCCGGAGTCGATTCGACACGGACAAGGCGACCAGGAGGAGCGCGACGACAATGCCGAATAGGGCCCAGAGTGCGCGCGCCATGCTCCATCCCGCGGCGGCGGATATCCGCACGACGAGGAAGATGGCGAGGAGTGCTCCCGCCGCGACCAGGACGGTGACGGTCCCCACCAGCGGTCCGCCCATCGGCCGCACCTGGATGGCCGCCATCCGCCTCTGCGCCAGCGCGACCGGTACGATCGCGGCGAGTGCGACGATCGGAAAGACGCCGAGACTGAGGTCCGAGACCGCGACGCGCCCGAAGATCACGCTCGATGCGAGCACGTACACGAAATAGCAGGTGCAGAGATACATCCCGAGCAACGCGGGGCGGAATATCCGGCGAGCCCGGGGCGACAAGGCGAGGTGCGTCGACTCGAAATTCGCGACCAGGACGATCAGATTGCACAGGATCGCGATCAGGACCCACTTCCCCGTAGCGTCCATCGCGAAGGAGCCCTCGGGGCCGCTCGGAGCGATTCCCCAGCGCAGGACGATTCGGCTGGTGGCATAGATCGCAAAGAGAGACTGGGCGATCACGTATGCCCTCCATGGCCTGCCCACGGCGGTCCCCGACGTCCGGCCGAGGGTGAGCGAGAGGAGCAGCCACGTGAGTGAGACGGGGATGCCGAAAGCCAGGGAGAGGTCGAACCAGATATTGGGGCCGTGTTCCCCGATGGCGGAGACGGCCCTCGCGAAGCCGAATTGGAGCAGCCCCAGGAGCCCGAGTGCGAGCGCGGCGATAGCCGCCGTCCCCCGTGTCGATCTGATCGTGAGGACGATCGCCGCGGAGATCATCGCCGCCGCTCCCGCGATCAGGAGAAGAAGCAAGTCGAGATTCACGGGGCGACCTTTGGCACGGGTGAACTTGAGAGCAGGCCGAGGGTCGAAAGCACGCATTCTACCGTGCGGAATGGCGCGGCTCGAAGCACTCGGCGAAGCGTTGACTCGGTCGTGTCGAGGCGGGCGTAATGCGCCCAGTACCTGGAACGGGAGAGGCCCACGCCGGGCTGTTCGGGATCGAGTTCCCACGGATGAACATTGACGACCGCGGGAGTTCTCGTCGAACGATGGTACTGGAGCGCGGCCAGCGATGCCCACGTCGGGAGTAAGCGCAAGTATGCGCCCGCCAGGACCGGGAATCGAATCGGACCGATAGGGACGGTCGGCAGGGGGAACTCGGCGATGGCCCCCGTACGGCCACGGAGCAGGGCGGGCCGCTTCGGTCCCTGGGGATACCCATACCGCCGCCGCCGTATCGGGTAGACGCTGGAATCATATTCGTAGCCCGTCTCGCCAAGGATCTCCACAGCCCAGAGGGTGCGGCCGTTGACGCTGTAGCTGGGGGCCCTGAAGCCGCGTACGCGTGTGCCCGTCACGTCTTCCAGGAGCGTCCGGGATTCGGCGGCTTCGGAGCGAAATTCCTCGGGAGTCAATTCGTCGAGCATGCGGTGGCTCATGCCGTGGGACGCGATTTCGTGCCCTCGCGCGGCCACCTGGCGGATCAAGCCGGGCCTCCGACGGGCTTCCCACCCCAGCACGAAAAACGTGGCGTGCGTTCCCGTCTCGGCAAGGAGATCGAGAACGCGCTGCGTGTTTCGCTCGACGCGAGATGGAAAGCGATCCCAATCGGCGCGGTTCACGTGACGCGCAAAGGCCTGGACCTGGTAGTAGTCCTCCAGGTCAACGCTCATCGCAAACGGCGTTTCGGCGTGCTCGTTCCCCAAAGACCCCGCGATTCCGAAAGTACTCCTCAACCGGCCCCCCGTGGCGACGGCGAGAGCCGCACCCGCACCTCTCGTCGCATGGACGAGGGATAGGATAGCGGCCGAAGCGGTGGAATGAAAGGGCGAGGTGGGAGTCCGGCGCGAGCTAGGGCACGATGGCGACGTGGGTCACACTTCGACCGCGCGGGCCGTCGAAGATCACATTGTAGAGGCCGGGCGCGATCTGGTTTCCGCGGTCGGATCTGCAGTTCCACTCGACCAGATTGGGGCCCGCGGGCATTTCGCCATCCACGAGCTGGCGAATCTGCCGCCCATAGAGGTCGAAGATGGTGACGCGCACGCCGGCGGGAGTCCCCTCTTTGGTGCCTCCAAGGAACCGCAAGGTGACCCTGTCCCGCGCGGGATTCGGGTACGCGCGGATCGCTTCCTCGCTTGCCTGGACCACGCTCTGCGGTACGTCGATCGAGGCGGTCGCCGGAGCGCTCTGGCGGGTCCCATCGAAGGAGATGAGCGAGTAGTCGTAATGCGTCCCCGCCACGACCGTCGTGTCCAGCCAGGACGTCGTCGATGCGATCGACGTGTAGAGGAGCGAGTCGATCGTCTCGCCGGCCGCGCGTCGATAGAGCCGAGCGCCCGTCGCGCCATCCGCACCGACGGCCAACCACGCGGCCATCACCCCGGACGGGGCGACGGCGACGGAAAAGCCGCTGGGAGCCGCAAGCGTCGTGTCTGAGAGTGTCGTCTGCCGAGCGATCACGTTGGAGAACGCCGACGTGTTCGGGACTTCGTCCATCGCTCGCAGAACGAAAAAGTACGTCTTCGGGGCGCCGAGGCCCGCGACCGTGAAGAATTCGCGCGTCCCGGCTACCTGGGGCTGTGGAAGACCAGGGACGGCCGCGGCCGCGTTCCACCAGGAGAGTGTGTCTCCCGACGATACGGGGGTCTCCGAATACCGGATCTCGTAGGCTGTCGCCCGGCCGACATTTCCATCATCGCCCGGTGCGGTCCACTGGAGCACCACAGATTGGGCCGCGGAACGCGCCGGGATCGAGAATCCAGTGAGGATCGCGGCGGCCAGAATGGCCACCACGATCCCATACGCTCGCGAGACTTGACGGTGGTCACGACACATGACGCCCCCCGCGGCGATCCACCAAGGCCAAGAGCTGCTCGTGTTCGAATCCTGCCCGCCCGCGCTGCGAGAGATCTCGAACGGCCGATGGCGGTACGGTGTCAGCGGTCGTGCCCTGCGCCACGTTGGAAAGAGCTCCCATGTTGCCGCGTTCGTCCACGGCGCGGATCGCGATGTAGTAGGTCCGACTGCCGGTGAGGCCGGTTATGGTCTGCGTCTGCTGCGTTCCCGCCGCGGCGGGAGCTGGCTCACCGGTAACGGCGGTGGCACTCGCCCAAGTAGCCGACGTGATCGGACTCGTGCTGGTGCGGATGTCGTAGCTGGTCGCGGTGCCGGTCGCTCCGTCGTCGCCGGGAGCGGTCCAGCGGACGCTCAGGGACGTGCCGGTCACGCCGGTCACGGCCAGGTCGGTGACCGACGAAGGAGGCGTGACATCCCCCGACGTGGCGCGGACGGCGACATTGGAATAACCCGACCAATTGGGGACTTCGTCGGCAACTCGCAGAATGAAGTGGTACGTCGTATTGGGTGTGAGACCTCGCACGGCAACGGAGTCGGTGCTCCCCGAGGCGCGAGGCGTGCCGATCGCCGTGACGCGCGTCGCCGCGTTCCACCAGGTAAGCGTGTCGGTTCCGGTCACGGCTGTCATCCGGTAGCGAAGGTCGTAGGAGGAGGCCGTGCCCGCCGTGCCGTCGTCTCCGGGAGCCGTCCACAACAAGGTGACGGTGGAATCGCTCGCGGTCTGAGCCTCAGCCGAAGCCGCGCCGAACGTAGCGACCGTGATCAGGATCGCCAGCACGGTGGCCTTGATGCGCCAACCTGAAACGGAGTTTCCGAAATCGCCTTTTGGATGCATGAGCACGATGTGTGTCTCCCCCCGCCTCCCCGGTCGCACCAGACCGAACGAAATGGCCGCCACAGTCCAATGCTTCCTGGCGGCCCGGCCAGCCGTAGACGCTCGCTTGGAGGCGGATCAGCGATGCGCCATTCGCTCCGTGGCTCGGCATCTACCCGACAAGGCAGATTGCGCTGAGCGTGGACGAGCTTCTTCCCTGACCCGAGTCCAAGATCTAAGCAGGAATTGTGCCGGGGGAAGCATCGTCCGTGGTTGACGCAGCAACGGCCGAAATCAGGCGGGGCGAGGAGTGCTTGGCGGAAGTCCGAACTTAGACTCGACGCAAAGCTGCACGCCGAAGCGCATCATTCTGCATCATTTCGAGAAGCCTACTGCGGTGCGATCGGCACGGCGCGGGCGACGATGGGGGCCACACCCCGAAAGAAGTCTCGCAACTTCCGTCTCGCGGGCGCGAGGCCGTCCGGCCCGATACGGTACATGGTCCGGACGAGTGCTGCATCGGTGGGCCGGGCTAGCATGGCGTTCATCACGAGGTCGAGCTTCACCCGGAACTCGTTGTCGGTGATTCCGGCGCGGGTAACGTACCAGTAATGGACGAGTTGGCGCTCGCTCCCTTTCGCAATGATGAATTCGTTGACCGCGGCATGCCCCTGTGAGGGCTTCCAGTGGCCACGGGCGACGACGCGCCACCCACTTCCGGGCAAGCAATTCTGCGGCGAGTGGATTTGGCTTCCCGTTCTCTGGCTTCCAAAGTACGCGACGAACAGATGTACACGGTCTCTGCCGTCAGCCTCCGCATAGATCCGGCTGACGAACTGGTCTGCCCGAAGAATCCGTACCGAGCGGGGGTCCAGATCGACGTCGATGGCCGTTCGCGTACCGACTTGGTACGGGATGGCCGCGAAGTTCGCGTCGGCCCGGCTGACGTCACGGCTCTCTCGCAGCCAATAGGCCCAGGCAGCCGCGCCGGCGAGGAGAATCAGGAAGAGGACCAGATCGCGTCTCATGACGGCCGCTCGAGCCGGAGGAGGCGAGAGGCGACCGCGAGGCCACCGAGTGTCACCGCGAAAACGACGAGGCCCATTGTCTCGTGCAGGGTCCCCTCCGTGATGGAGGGACCGAACGCCAGGAATCCAATCGCCGTGAAGGATACCCTCACGGCGTTCCCGAGAACGGCGAGAGGGATCGTGCACGCGAGCAGCGCCGCCCGCCGGAGGGCGCCGCCCCGTGAGGTGTAGGCCCAGAGTGCGCCGAGGGCGAGGAGCACGGTGAGCGATCGGATCCCGCTACACGCATCCGCCACCTCGAGCGCCCCTCCCGGGACGTGCAGGATGTTCCCTTCGGCGACGAGTGGCACCCCGAGCAGGCGAAGCGTGTTGGCGGCGGCGAAGCTGGCGAATCCCTGCAGCGGCAGCGAGATATTGAAATAGATGACCGACGGGATGGGCACGCTGAACAACAAGAACAGGATGGGGACCGTGAGGAAAGCCCCCAGTGCCGCCCCAGCGAACCACCACGTCGCCCCTAGAAACGTGAGAACGAAACTCGCTCGAGAGGTGAAGAACTCCGCACCGGCCGTGCCGAGCACGTAGGCCCCGAGACCCAATCCGGTGATTACGGGTCCGAGATAGGAAGCCCAGGCGGAGGTTGGAATCTCCGATGGCTCCGACCCAGCGCGCTTCAGCGCTCGGAAGCCGAGGTAGATGGAGATGAACGGAATCAGGAAGCCCTGCGAGTAGTTCGGATCGTGAAGCCAGTCCCCGACCCACTCTCCATAAATCGGGAAAAACGCGGCGAATGTCGCGGCCCACGCGATCCAAACGGCGCGCGGGAGAACGTGGCGTCTCCGCGGAGCCGCGGCGACGGAGGTCGCTTCCTGCGTCAGGGTAACAGGACGATCCGTTCGCGAATTTTCGCGGATCCTACGGTGCCGATCGCCTCGTAGTATCCCGGCGCGACCTGGGCCCCGGTGCGTGAGACCCGCCGCCATTCAAGTTCGTGCACGCCGGGAGCATAAGATCCATTCACGAGTTCCGCAAGGAAGTGCCCCGTGAGATCGAAGAGGCGGATTCGAACCTGAAGCGGCGCTCCGCCGGGGACCTCCCACTGGATGCGGACGGGCCCCGAAGACGGGTTCGGATAGGCGTGAACGCGCGCCACCGCTTGGTCGCTCGGCGGGGGCGGCGCCGTTCCAGGAATCGTGACGGAAACGGGAGAGGTCAGCGGCCCTTCCCCACAGTCCGATGCCCATGCGATGCCGTAGCGATACGTCGTTCCAGCGGAGACGAGCGAGTCCGTCAAGGATGTCGTCGAGGCGCTCAGGCTGGCGATCTGTTGGTAGTTGTTCGATGATCCTGTGGCCCGCCAGACGTGCAGATCCGTGGCGAGCGTGTCGCTCGTCGCGGACCAGGTCAGCTCGGCGTTACCCGAAGTTTCCTGCACCTGAAAACCGACCGGAGCCGTGCTCGGCGCGACGCACCCGGGAGGCGGGATCGGACCCGCCGGCGTCGTGAGGACCACGACGTTCGAGAAGGCGGAGGCGTTGCCGACGTCGTCATAGACTCGCAGCACGAACACATACTGGGTGGCGGGAGCCAGTCCGGTCACTTGGGCGGCGTCGGTGGTCCCAGGCGCAGACGGTACGGGTAGCCCGGCAACTTGTACGGCGCTCGACCACCAGGACAGCGTATCGGATCCGACGGAACTCGTGGATCGCCGGAGCTCATAGAACGAAGCACGGCCCTGATTCCCGTCGTCGCCGCTGGCCGTCCACTCCAGCCAGACTGAGACGTCGGCCTGCCCAGCGGCCTGGAGAGCCGCAGGATAGGCTGACAGCGTGGCGGAACCGAGCAGGGCGCAGGCCGCCATGAGCCCAATTGGAGCCGCAGTGCGGGCCAGCCGACGTGAGTTTCGATGATTGAGATTTTTCAAGACCCCTCCCACTTCGGCCCAATGCAAGGACCGGTCCAGGGCCGTTCTCCTCGTTCGAGCGGCTCCGCTGGCCTCCGGAGTCGGGCGGAGGTGACTACCATCATTCAGGTTGTAACATCCCGACCTTCATTTCACAATCCCCGAACGGCCCCTGCCGCGGCCGATGGAGCTACCTTTGCTCCGCCCAATTCTGTCCTGCGCCGTTCGAAACGGATCGGTCACTGACCCAAAATGAGCCACATTCGCTCGACAACGCGAAGGCCGCAACCTGCAATGACCGAGCGTGCAGGTTTTCGAGGGCGAATCAAGCTGGCCTGGCGCGATGGCGAAGAATGCACGCGCCGCAATCGAAACTCGGGACCGAGGACGCGTGCGTTCAGCCATTTCCGTGAAGGTCATGCCAAGTTTCCACCCTGGCACCGTTCGTGCATCTGTCAGGGCTCTACCCATGGTTGGGTCGGTTTGACCCCAACCTGGTACGCGGATAGCATGGCCCCTCCAGGGGGCAGGCGCGCCATGCGGCGCAACGTTGGGAGCCTCCCAGCGTTGGCGATTCGGAGCAATGCCAATGAACTCCGGGGGATATCCACAACGTGATCAACCGCCCGCTCTCGTTCGGCGCGCTCCTCCTGACTCTGTGGATCGCGGTCCCGTCCGCCGTTTGCTTCGGCGCGGAGTACTTTGTCGACGGTTCCGTCGCTTCGTCGGGTAGCGGCACGATCGCCTCGCCGTTCAGGACGATCCAGGAGGGCCTGAATCGCGCCGCCGCCGGTGACGTCGTCACCGTTCGCGGAGGCGCGTCCGGCCAGACGTACTCGGGGAGCCCTTCCCTTCCCCTCAGCGGCACCGCGACCCAGCGAATCACTCTACGCGCCTATCCCGGCGAAGTCGTCATTCTGACGGGAACGTCGGGAACTCGTCTCAGCATGAATCGGGACTACTGGACCTTCGACGGGCTCACGATCGATCAAGCGGGCCTCGCCGCGGATGCCGTCAAGATCAATGCGAGTCACATCACGATTCAGAACTGCGAGATCCGCAACGGCCAGCGCGAAGGAATCTCGATCGAGCGGGCCGCGGACGTCACCATCCAGGACTGCTCCATCCGCGACTTCATGTGGATCGCGAGCGGCACGCGCAACGATGCGCACTGCATCATGATCGACACCAGCATCAGCTCGACGATCAACGGAATCGTCATCCAGCGAAACACGATTCAGCGATGCAGCGGGGACGGGACGCAGATCTTCGGCGTGACCGGCCAGGACATCGCCACCTACGCCAAGAACATCTCCTTCCTTTCGAATACGTTTCTCGAGGGAACGACCACTACGGGGCAGACGGAGAACGCGCTCGATTTCAAGGCGGGCGACGGCGTGCTGGTGCGTGGCAATGTGATGCGCGGCTACATCAACAACAAGACGATCGTCGTGCAGAAGGGAAGCAGGAATATCTCGATCGAGGACAACGTCATCTCGAACGGGCTTTCCGGTATCGAGATGCGAGAAGAAGGCGGCTCGAGCTTCATTCAGCTGAATCAGCGCATCGTGGGAAACGTCATCCACGACATGTCGTCGTTCGCGCTCAAGTTCGACGGCGTCAAGAACGCGACAGTCGCGAACAACACGCTCGCCGACATCGGCGCGGAGGGATTTCGCTTCGAGCGCACCGTGACGAGCCTGCCGAGTGTGGAGCTGGGGCTCATTCAGAACAACCTCTCCTTCAACGTGGGCTCGTCGCCCGTGGGTGCGGGCCTGCTCAGCGGGCTGACGATCGGCCCCAATGGATGGTTCCAGTCGTCGGCGGGAGGGCTCGCGGCGACGGCAGATCGGACCGGCTCCGATCCGGGATTCGTCGACGGAGCCGGAGGAAACTATCACCTCACCTCCGGAAGCGCCTGTATTGACGCCGGAGTCAACCTTGGGCGCCCCTATTCTGGGGCGGCACCCGATCTCGGCGCGTATGAATCTTCCTCCGGCGTCTCTGACACGACGCCGCCGGCCGCCGTCTCTGACATGAGGCCTCGATGACCAGGAACCGGTTCCATTACCTCTGGGTTGCAGTCACCCTCGTTTCGATTGCCCTGGCGCCGGCTTCGGCGCCTGCCGCCACGCCGCCGGCCGGCAGCCCGGCCGCGCTCGGCCAGCATCCCCGTCTCTTCTTCGAGGGAAGCGAGTTGCCGGGCCTGCGCACGAGGATCGCGACGTACTATCAGTCCGAGTTTCAGAGCTTTCTCGATTTGCTGGCGAATCCGGGGGGCTTGAGCAGCGGACAGCAGGCGATCGAGAACGAGTGGGGTTGCATGAACTTCGCGTTTCTCGCGGCTCTCGACCCCGCGACCATGCGGTCGCTCGGGTTCACCGTCAGCACCACCATGGACACCAGGGCCGAGTGCGCCACCCGCGCCATGAACTACGCACGACCCCTCCTGTCCCGGATCGCCACCGCGGAAGGTCAGTCCCACAGCGCCCTTACCACGGGCTATCCGACGACGCTCTACTTCCCCGTCATGACGGTCTACGACTGGTGCTATTCCGACTTGCCGAGCGCCGACCGGACGGCGATCGTCGATGCCTTCGTCTCGGCCTACAACACGAAGTACAAGAACCAGAACACCCAGACGATGGATATCAGTGGTATGGAGATGCTCGCCAACAACCAGAGTTCCGCAGATATCCACGACATTCTGGGGATCGTGGCGTTCTACGGCGATGGGTATCCGTCGGCCACCATGCAGCAGGAGATGTACACGGCGTTCGACAACATCTGGATGAAGCGCGTGATGGAAGAATTGAACTACCTGTACGGCTCCGGAACCAACTGGCATGAAGGATCCGGCGGGTACATGGGTGAGGGATTTCTCAATTTGGGCCTCCCCATCGGCATGTTCTCCAGCGCTCTCGGAGAGCCCTACCCCGCGACGACGCCGTTCTTCTTCCGATATCCAGAGTTCGCCGAGGCGAACGTGAAGCCGCTGGGGACGTCCTCGCGTTGCGGCTCCAGCGGGACGCAGCGATGCCCCGATTACATGGAGCGTTGGGGAACGATGTCCGGCGGCATCGGCTCGATCTCGTGCAAGACCGCGATGCTCGTCTCCGGCATGCTCCGAAAATCGAACTTACCTTCGGCCGCGCTGGCAAAGCACGTATGGGAGACGACCGCCGGCGGCTGCACGACGTCGCTGACGGCCTACGGCGGGATTTGGTCGAATGCGGTGCTCTGGTACTTCATCTACGGGGACAAGGAAGTGAGCGGCCGCTCGCCGACGGCACAAAGTACGCCGACCGCCCAGAAGCTCGGTCTTGGGGAGTACGTGTTGCGCTCCGACTACACGCCCGACGCGTCTCAGGTCGTCTTTTGGGCCAAGCCGGTGAACATGTACGGACACGATTCGGACGATTTCGGACACTTCACCCTGCACAAGTTCGGAAACCTGATCTTGACCCCCGCGAACTCCAAAAGCGGTGAGGCGGTCATTACGAGCGCGAAATTCAATCTCCTCATGAACAGCATCGGCATCCACAAGGGGTCCTCGGACGCCACGCTCTCCTATGACGGGAACACCAACGATCCCTTCTTCGGAGCGCGAGGCTTCACGACGATCCGCAAGGCAGGCCGGGTCCGGTCTGAAGTGCTGAACGCACCCGGATTCGATTACGTGGGTTACGACAACAGCGACTCGTGGAGCAATGCCACGGTGACGCTCTCCCAGCGGGAACTGGTCTATCTGAAGGGGCCGCTCAACTCCGAGTACGTCGTGGTCCTGGATCGGGTCCAGACACCGAATCCGGCAAGCGACGACAAGATCTGGAAGGTCTGGATTCCTGGTCAGCCTGCGTTCGTGAACGGTTCGGCCTCCAATCCACGGGCCGGCAAATGGACGTCCACGACCACGGATGTCATGAGCCTCACGAACCAGCGGACGGGGCTGCAAACGAGCGACTTCACGTCGGCGAATACGCACGGGAAATTCTTCATGAAGACGCTACTCCCCGCCAATCGGACGATCAATGTCCTCGGTGGGCCCGGCGAGGAGTACCAGAGCGGAAACGACGACGGGTCGACCCCGTGGGGGGCTCCCGCGATGACTCCCGGCATGTGGGAATACCTCGGGTGGGGGCGTATCGAGGTCCGGCCCGCGGCTGCGTCCGTCTACGACGCGTTCCTGAACGTAATTCAATTCGGCGACGCCACGTCGCTATCGACGATGGCACCGACGTTTCGCGTCGCCAGCGAAGATGGCGCGATGGTGGGTGCCGAGATTCGGGATGGTCGGACGAGTCGGGTGGTTCTCTTCAGCGCGGCGGAGGACGGCGCGACGGTCACGGGGCCCATACGCTATCTGTTCACCCCCGCGTCAACGCTCTCCGAGCACCTCGTGGTGAACGCCAGGCCGTCGCAGACCTACTACCTCGCGACCTCGGCGAGTGGGTCGAATGTCCAAGTCACGCTCGGGACGACGGTCGTCGCTGGTGCCACGTCTCTGGTATCGGATTCCCAGGGAGTGCTCTCCTTCCAGCTTTCCGGACTCGCGGTCGGGGATGTCGATCCGCCCGCGCCGATTCGCGACATCCGTCCCCGCTAGCCGGCCGCCCGCGCCCGCTCGAAGAGTTCGACCACGGCACGGGCGTTGTGTGTCCAGGTACGGCCCTGCTCCACCGTCCGGCGCGCCTCCCGACCCAGCCGGCCCCGTAGTCCCTCGTCGCCCAGCATCCGCGCGAGCGAGGCCTCCAGGCTCTCTGCCCGCTCCGGGGTGAATAGCAGCGCGTCCCGCTCATGCGTGACGATGTCCCGGATATTCGGCATGTCCGGCGCGATTACGGCCTTGCCCATCGCCATGTACTCGAGAATCTTCATGGGAGAAGCGTAGAAGGTCGCGCGAGGGCTGACGGCCACGTCCATGGCGGCGACATAGTCCCGCACGGTGGCGTGCGGAAGCCGCCCTGTCACCGTCACATGATCTTGGATCCCCAGACGGGCGGCCTGTTCCTCGACTTCAGCCCGGCTCGGTCCATCTCCGACGAGGAGCAGATGCAGCGGACGCCCCCCCCCCGAGGCTCCGGCAAAGGCCTGAAGGAGCATGTCGAGTCCGTGCCAGGGGCGAAGGATACCCGTGAATCCGACGACCAACCGGTCGTCGATGTTCAGGGCCTGCCGAACGTTCTTCCCGGTGGCGCGCGGCGCGAACACCTCCGCGTCGACACCGTTCGGCATCACGATGATCCGATCCGCCGGAACCCCGATCGAAACGAGGAAGTCCCGGAGCGGCGTGGAAACCACGATCACTCGCGTGGCGTCGCTGCAGATCTTTCGCTCCATGCGGCGGCTCAGTCCGCGGAAGTAGAGCCTTTCGTCAAACGTCTGCTTTTGAAACGAATAGGGCGAGTTGACTTCGAGGATCATGGGAAGGCGATGGCGGCGAGCGGCCCCGACGGCGGCGTAGCAGTAATTCACGTAGCGATCATAGATCGCGTCAGGCCGGAATTCCCGAATGGCTCGTTCGATGAGGGCACGTCCCATCACGTTGTAACCCAACTCTCCGATCTCGTAGACGAAGCCTGGCATCATCCGGGCTATGCCCGCCCAGCGCCGCTGACGCGACGACGCCTCGTTCGTCCGTTTTCCGATCAGCGAGATGACCTCGACCTCGTGGCCCAAGCGCCGTAGCGCCTCCGAGATCGAAGCGACGTGGACGCCCTCGGCGCCGTCTCCAAGCGTGCGGTGGTGGTAGAGAATCCTCACTTGTTCCCCTCCCCCGCGGGGGCCGCGGCCGGATGGACGCCGGGCAGGGCCAATCTCAAGAGCACGTCGGCCTCGTCCAGCACGGTGTCGCGAATCGGAGGCCGGACGACGCGCTGCCTGAATCGATCGTACTCTGCCCACACCCGTTCCACGGTATCGGCGAGCGAGGCTCCGTTCCCCGGCGGAAACGTGAGCACGCTCTCCGGACGCGTCCCGTTCTCGCTGGCCACGACGGGAACGCCCAGCGAGAGCGCCTCCAGAACCGAGGAGGAGACTCCATCCTTCGCGGGCGTGCGGATCGAGACATGGCAACGCGCGATGAGTGACAGGAACGCGTCGTGGTCCAAGTCCCCCGCGGCGAACACCCGATCCCCAAGACCTGCCGATGCGAGCATCGCCGTCATGACGTCCGCCTTGGTCTCCCCGCCCAGGAGCACGAACCCCGCGCCGGGGATCCGCGTTGCCAGTCGTCCGAGCGCGTCCACGAGCGACTCCACGAAGAACTCGGGGCGCAGGAAGAAGTAGGAGGCAATGACCGGGCGATGGGATGCCACGAACGACTCGAGAGCGGCCGGGAGCGGTACGGTCTGGTAGTCCATATACTGCCTGCTGAAGGCAGGGATGGGGATCACTTTGGACGCCGGGACGCCGTATTCCAGGATGCGGGCTTTCACGGGCTCGCTGTTGCAAATAATGACCCGCGGCAGCGCGAACGCGAGTGCGAACCACGGGGTCCATCGGCCACTCCTGGCTTTCGGGAAGAGCAGCTGGACCGGGCCGGCGTGGAAGGTCAGCACGCAAGGTCGGCGGAACAGCGCGCAAAGGAGCTCCGCGATCAGCGCCAGCACGAGCCCCTTTGGCGAATCTCCGTTCAGATGCGTGTGAACCGTGTAGCCCTTCCGAACATGATCGAACACCTGCCGGAAGTAGTGTCGGCCGCTCTGTACATCGAGGTAATCCGGACTCTTGATTCGCCGGCTCATCCCGATGTTCAGCACGCGGCATTCGTGCCCCAATGCCTCGAGATGGGCCCGGACGAACGAGATTCGTACTCCCCATCCGGCGCGGGGAGGTGGATACGAACTTATCTCCAGAATCTTGGCCCGTGGCGACATTCTCATCGATCCACTTCCCCCGTTGCGGAACCAGGATGCTCGCCATGGTCGAGATGGCGGTCGTGATAGGAGAGAAACGAGCCGCCGGCACGAAACCACGCCACGGCGGCTCCGGCCGCGTCGAGCCGGACGCAGGCTGCGCGAGCGTCCGATCGAATCCCGGCCACCTCCGTCACGGTGCCGGGAGCCCCATAGAGAATCACATCCTGCTCCCCTCCGTCCCGCGCCAAGATCAGAGAGCGGCCATCCCGACTCCCCGGGGTGACCCGAGGCGCGGGGTCCGGTGCCGCCGATCCTCTCCTCGCGGACAAAATCAGGTGAAGAGCCGCCGGCGCCCGCGGCGTGCACCGGAGTCGCGCGACGAAGGCGGGAACGCGTGCGCCGTACCCCGTCGCGACCCAGCCATCGCCTGGCTCGGGGCCACCTCGCCTGAGGTCCACGACTCCGCGCGCGGAGGAACACTCCTGCATGCGGAACTCGACTTCGGAGCCTGTGCTACCGCGAATCGCCCCGTCGGAACCGACAACGACGTCGACGTTCGGCGCAAAGTGAAGCCAGCGGTCGATCGTGTGCGAGCCATCACCCTCCAATTCGTCGCGCACGATCCAGTGGTGCGGAGCCACGTAAAGAACCGAGCGACGATAGCGCAAAGGGTCCCGCAGGCGCTCGAACGCGTCATGACATCCTTCCGCGAAAGCGAATCCGGGGCTCGCGTCGAACCGAAGCAGCCGGACGCGCGGCGCGCGGGACCATGTGAGCCGTCCGCGGTACGTCGCTTGCGAGGCTCCGTCGGCGACGAGGGCGTTGTGGGCCGTTGTCTCTCGGAAGTGGCGATGCCACGCGACGTCGCCGTTGTACGTGAAGAAGCCGGGGTCGACGAGGATCGGCTGACCGAATGCGGTCCACTCGAAGGAAAGGGCGTCGGCGTGGCCGTGCGCGGCCGACGGGAAGTCCTCGAAGGGAACTCCATCGGCGAGCGGCCCCGCGTCCAGCAACAGCCGATGCCCCGGCTCGGCCGGATCAGCGAGCACGACGTACCCACTTTCGCGCAGCGCCACGGAACCGGCGCAGCCCCCTTCGCTCGATAGCCGGTCGTACTCATCCCACCCCTCCGAACCCACGAGCCATGCCGCGTCGGGTGGGAACGGGCCGGCCGCGCGACGAAGGTCCGCCCGGGCGAAGAGTACCGCGCCGACCGCGAGGTAGGGTCGGAAGTCCCAGGTAGATCGCTGACGAAGGGCGAGCGCCTTCCCCTCATCTCCGTCGCCGATCATCGGCATCGTTCCGTCGGGCCGTTGCAGGGTCGCGGCGTAGTCGAACGTTCGCTCGAACAGAGTCCAGGCTGCGGCCGGGATCGTATCGCCCCGCCGCCTTGCGTGGAGAAACGCCTGCAGATAGAACCCTTGCGTGAAGAAATGATAACCGGACGCCTGTTCGACCGTCCCGCCGTCAGCGTGAAATTGCGAGGGCATCGTCTGAACCAGGATTCGCCACCCCAGCCGCCGCCATCTCGCGGCGCGTGGCCGCCGTTCCAGGACAGATCCGAGGATGTAGAGCGCGGCCGCCTCCCCCACCAGATGGTTGTAGGGGCTGAAGTAGAAGGACAGGTTCTCTTCGAGGTACCGCGCGTGCGCCGCCAGGGCCCCCTCGAGGCGGCCCCGGCGATCGCCGAGAAGCGCCAGGTGCCCTTCGGTCAGTTCGAGGGTCCAGCACCAGGCCAGGCTTCGGACGGCAACTTCGAGGGCGCTCGCCCAGTTGATCCCTCGCTTGTAGGGGTTGGCGGCGATCCACTCCTCGATGAGACCCAGCGCGGCCTCGGCGTAGCGCTCGTCTCCGGTCAGGCGGTATGCCTTGCCGAGGGTCGGCAGGAACTGATGCCGGTTCAGCTCCCATACATCCTTGACGTCGCCATGAGCGCCGGCGCCTGAAAAAATGTCCATTTCGCGATGAAAAGCGAGGGGCCAGGGTCGGCCAGTCACGGGATCGGCGCACCATGGAATCGGACGACGGAACTGATAGGACCGGCCGAGTAGACGGAGATGACCCAGGAGAGCGGCATCGGCTTCGGCCACGACGTCCCGGACCTCCTCCCCGCCTCGCGCTCGAATTGCGCCCGGCACCGCACGCTCCTCGTCGGACGCGGTCCAGAGTGGCGGGAATGGCTGGGCGCGTTCCCGCGCGGGCTCGCGCCGGAGGCCGGCTCTATCGAGAGGCCGGTCCACCGCGTGCTCGACGGCCACACCGATCCGAAACGCGATTTCCCGCGGCGACATGCGGAGGAGGCGAGCCAACGTGCGCCTGATCACGTGGAAGCGGCCGCCGCGGCGAGGGCGCGGTCGATCCGTTCCAGGAACCAACGGTCGACGAAGGTGCGATCGACGGCTTGCTTCGCCCCCAGGCGCGCGAGTACACCCTGCGCGATCGGAACGATCCCAGACGGGGACCAGCGAAGGAGGCGGCGGCCCCATTTCTTCATAGAGGCAAGAGCGACGTAAAGCCCCAAGACAGGAGGCGCGGGGCCAACGAAGTAGCCGTGGAGAAACGCCTCGGAGAGGCGCTCCACGGGTTCCCTTGGGCGACCGACGGATCCGAACGGGAGGACCGTGATTTCCACGAGCAGCGCGGCCACGTCGCGGTAGCAGTCCCCCACCCCGATGTTGCCGAAATCGAGCACTTCGATGCCCCCGGCGTGCGCGTAAATATGGCGGAGCTTGAAGTCGCCGTGGTTCACGGAGCATGGGACGTGCGCCGAGCCGATGGAGTCGGCGACGACTCCGAAACGTCCGAGCATTGCCTCGATAGAGCCCCGCGGCACGCCGAGGCTCTCGAGTCGACCCGCCCTGGTCGCAGCGTCACGCCGAAATGACGCGGGAGATCGATCCTCGTTCGCGCTTTCGTGGACACCGTGGTGGTAGTGCCGCAGCCACTGCCCCGATAAGTCGAGGGCGCGTATTCCCGATTCCGGGTCCATCCGGACCATTCGGCCAAGGTCCGTTCCGCCCGCTTCGGTGACGAAGAGAGCGCGATGCTCCTTCTGGTACGCCACCGGTCGCACGACGCCGAGGCCGGGTCCCGCCGCGGAGAAATATCGATGCGTGCGGACGAGCTCGTCGTATTCCATGGAGGCGAGGCGTTCGGCCCGATCCGCGTCGGGGTCTTCCGTGAAGCTGCCGTACCGTCGGCCCCTCCGGACTTTCGCGTAGAGGCGAAGCGGAGCGGAGCATCCCGCCACCGATGCGGAGAGGAGAAACAGCACGGAGTATCCGGCCGGGTGCGTTCGTACCAGCGATACGTCCGTGACCCGCGCGGGGGGGCCGTCGGGCCCCTCCGGCTGAATCCCGTCCCGAAGCAGGGTCCCCTGGATCTCTTGCCAAAGCCGGGAGAGAGTGGCCCCCGAATCAACCGCAGGCATCCATGCCCTCCGATCCCTCCAACCCACGCAGGAGGCGCTCGAGCGCCAGTCGATGGCCACGTCGAACCCAGGCATCGTAGGCGGCTACGGCGGGTCCTGCCGGGGCGACTTTGAGCCGGCCCAACCAGTGCGTCAGCGTGTGCTGTACCAGGTGAAGGAGGAGCATCGGGTCCCGATCATTCGGTGCCGATCCGTAGCCGCTCCAGAAGGCTCCCTGCAGGCGCAGGATCGTGTCCGGCAGGTAGAGCGGTTTGGTCCGGTAGAGTCCCAGTTGGTGGTGGACGCGAGTTGGATCGAGATAGCGGGACCCCTCACGATAGGATGTTACGTCGATGATCGTGATCCTTCCATCGCCCCAGATCAGGTTGCTCAGGGCCAAGTCGCCGTGAACACCGCATACGGTCCGATCGAGGCGGTCCGCCTGCCGAGCCGCGCGATCGAATGCGTGGAGGACGCGCCCGCGCACGGTCTCGTCGATGCCCTTGCGCCCATAGGTCGCGAGGCGCTTCAGCCGAACGTCCGCGTAGGCCGCCATCTCTTCAATCGCGACGGCCGCTCCCGATACCGTAGTTCGTTCCCGCAGGACCGCGAGCCAGCGTCCGGCCGCGCGTGTCGCCTCCGCGAGATCGGCCACAACGTCCGGGTTGGTAGGCCATCGCGCGCCGCGCGTGATTCGATCGCGGAGATTTTCTCCGGGAACGGCAAAGGTGGCAAGGGCCGGTATCCCCGGAAGGCACGCGAGCGGGCGCACGACGGACAATCCGGGGACGTCCTGGAATAGCTCACCGAGGCGCCGCAAGTTCGACTCCTCCTCCGCGTACCGTCTCCCGGCCTTCTCGACCGCACGCGGGTCCGCGTCCGCTCGCGACCCCGGAACCTTGATGACGAGCGTGGCGGTCGTCTCGGTTGAGCGGGCCTCGACCCAGCTGAGGAGCGACAGGGGCCGCTCAAGGGTCCGAACTTGAATCAGCTCCAGGGCGCCGGGGGAGCCAAGCACGCCGCCTCCCCGCGCGAGGAGCGCGTCGAGCGCCACCCGCATGCGGAGGCGGGCGCCGTCACGCGGCGCGACGGTGCCATAGATCCTCTCGTACTCGCTCAGCATGTGAGCGACGGTGAATTGGCTCAAGACGCGACGCCGCCCCGCTTCCCCCATCCGATGGCGCCGGTCCGCATCCGTGATCAGATCTCGAAGACCCGCTGCGAGCGCCTCGGGACTTCCAGATGGGACGAGCGTTCCCGTCTGCCCGTCCTCGACCGCCTCCCCGTTTCCGCCGACCCGCGTCGCCACCACGGGCAGGGCAGAAGCCATTGCTTCAAGGATGGAGATCGAAAGTCCTTCCGAAATGCTGGGAAGGGCGTAGATATCGAGGCACGGGAGGATCTGCGGCACGTCGCGTCGTAGGCCTAGAAAGCGGATCCGATCGCCGGCCCCCGATCGAAGAGCGGCCGCCTTCAGCTCCTCCCGAAGCGGCCCATCTCCGACAAGAAGCAGGATCGCCTCAGGGTGCGTCGTCGAAATAGTCGAAAAGGCTTCAATCAAGAGCTCGAAGTTCTTCACTGGGCGAAAGATACCGACCGTTCCGATCGCTACTTCGGATGGCCCGATCCCGAGACGGCGCCTTCCTTCATCTCGGGCTACCGCATCGGGAAGCGAAGGGGGGACATGGACGCCGTTGTGGATCAGGAAGAGGCGGGATTCGTGAACTCCCCACTCCCGACGGATGTCGGCGCGGACCTCCTCCGAAACGGCGACGACGGCGGAGTACGCTCGTGCAGAAGCTCGCTTCAGCCAGCGCCGAATGAAGCCGCGCCCCTCACCGCGTGTTTCCCCCACGCCGAAGTCGAGTCCGTGCTGCGTATGGACCAGCGCGGGGACTCCCGCGAGGCGTCCCGCCAGGGCGACCTCCAACTGCGTCCCCCAATTGTGGGAATGGGCGATCGCGACCCGTTCACGGCGAAGTGCATTCGCTAGGAGAAAGGGCACGCGCCAATCCGTCCCCTTCCGCTTTTCCATGGAGACGAAACGGACCTGGGGGTGGCGAATCGCGGACGTCAGCGGGCCCGCCCCCTCGAGGCTGATCACGACGGGAGTCCATCCTCGCTCGGCGAGACCATTCGCGAGGTCGACGACGCACTGCTCCTTCCCGCCGGCTCGGAGGCGAGTGACGACGAGCGCCACGCGGCGCGGATCGATCATGAGCGGACCCTTCCTCCGAGCCGGCGGAGGAGCGGCCAGAGCCCGGAAAGCTGAGCCTGGAAGATATCGTCTCCATGCCCCAAGCCGATGTTGATACGCCGGAGGGCAAAGTGGTCCGCGTTGGGACCGTTGGCGCCGGGGATCTGGGACACGGCCGCGCGATATCCGGCGGACTCCACGAGCCTTCGCTCGCGCGGACCGAAGTCCCGCGCCATGCCGTTCGGATAGGCGAAGAGATCGCACGTCCGGCCGCTGCCGCGCTCCACGTCGCGACGCGACGCCTCGATCTCTCGGCGGGCGTCGTCTTCGCTCAGCGTCGATAGGATCGGATGGGAGACGGTGTGGGCTCCCCATGTGACCCACGCGGGAGCCGCCTCCGCCACCTCCTCCCAGGAGAGGAACTCGTATCGTTCCCGCGCGTTCTCGAAATCCACGTCGGTGATCTCCAATTCGGCCCGGAGGCGCTGCAGCCACACCTGGCGTTCGGGGCCGGGTAACGCCTTTAGCCGCCGCACAAGTTCCCTCGCCGCCACCGCGCGTGCGGGCGCGCCGGTCGTGGCCAACGTCCCGCCCCCAGGAATGGAAATCCGTGCCGTCGGCGCCCGCGCGACGCGCAATGCCACCTCCTCCGTCCAGAGCAGCGACTGTTTGGTTCCGATGTGCCCTGTCGTGAGGAAGATGGTACAGGGTACGCGGAATTCCCGGAGAATCGGTCCGGCGACGGAAAGGTTGTTTCGAAAGCCGTCATCGAATGTGACGCACGCGGAGTGATCCGGCAAGGAGCCGTCGCGGAGCCGGGTAACGGCCTCAGCCAGCGGGAGGACGGCATGCCGGGCGGCGAGATATTCCATCTGCCCTCGGAATCGTTCCCGGTCCACGAAGTTTCGCGACGTGAACCCGTCGGTTTCCGCGCGTGAGGATAGAACTCCATGGTAGGTGACGATCACGAGTTTCCGACGATGCAGGAGTCGCGATGTCTCCAAAACGCCGGACAACTTCAAGAGCGTGACGAAGGAGCGCTTCATTCGGTGCCGCCGCCAGGCGGGGAGCCGGAGGGACCATCGCCGCCCCGGCGGCCCGGAATGAAGCGCGCGACCAGTGGCTTCAGATCTCGCCCGAACTCCGCCGCCAGAGCCTTGAG
>ERZ1292633.255-Hain-H41-02um-R1-255-length-68173-cov-10_pt1 | contig 68173 bp, 78 predicted proteins | sample MGYA00564406_ERZ1292633 | MGnify/ENA primary metagenome ERZ1292633 (study PRJEB36523, sample SAMEA6512639) | groundwater metagenome | collected 2019-01-08 | study: AquaDiva: Metagenomics assemblies of 32 groundwater samples
AATAAATTGCCCCGGCAAAAAAGGCAAAACCAATAACCAGTATTAATAAACCAGGCATAGTATTTTACGTTTGAAAGAATATTGTTTTAAGTTCCAATAAAAAACCCGATCGTGCAAAATTCCAACACGATCGGGTTTAAGAGCAATCAATTACTTTGAAATGCCCAGGCCCAATACTCGACTTCTTTCAAAAGGGCCATACCGCCAAGAAGAATGCGTTTCTGCCAATATTTCAGCGCAAACTCGGGGCTTGCCAGCTCTTGAATTGTCTTTGGAGCATCCTCATTCACCCCAATAATCAAAACCCCACTGGGCTTTACTGAGATGAGGATCACTTCCAGAGTACAACCGCCCTCTTTTCCCTTAACACTGTCCCTGAAGGCCTCTAAGGACTCACAGGAAAGTGGAACCATTTTAAGCATGTCTCCAATTTCCCACTGTGCCTGAACATCATAAGCGGGCCAGAAAATCTGACCTTTGGGATCGTCAATGATAGTGTGGCATTCTCCAGCAAAATCACCACACCCTTTGTTGAAGAAGTTGGTTCCGGGAATTGCCTCCCCAACCCCAACCACAACCAACTTGTAGCCGTATGTCTCGTGAAACTCCCGAGTGAGGACTCCCACAAGACCAATCGTGCCCAGTGCTCCCATTAGCAGGGACACACACACAACCAGTTCAAACAATAATCTGACTGTTTTCTTTAACATATCTCCCTCCTTAGGAGAATATTTGTAAAACGCCGCTGAAAGCTTGTTGCAAACAGCGGCGTTTGAGTTGATAGACTATTTCCCTAACTCATCACATTTGAAGTAGACCTCTCCAAATGTAAGTTGGGTTTGATACCCTACAACACTCACATCTTGAGTAAGCCGGGTAAAAGAAAACCCGTAGGCCCCGATTCCAAAAAATCCTGAATCGAAGCTAGTGTAGCTTGTAAACTCCGTTTGAGAAGATCCTGTGACCTCCCCATATGGCTCGTGGTGACCTACAATCACCACTTCCGATTTTCCCCCATCACAATCCCCGGAGTGGAGCGACACCACCTCTTCCAAAATCTTCGGAAATTGATTGGGAGCTCCCTGGTCCCCTTCTGTAATCGCAAACGTGGCCAATGTCATGGCCCCGCTGCTGAAGGCATTGAACTGCTCCAGCGTAAGGCTAGTACTGTCAATTACAGCCTGAGATCCCACTACCGTGGTATCTTGACCATCCTTAATACCACGAACTATCTCAAAAGCAGTTTGAGGGTCCCCCTCAGAATTAAAAGCTGCCTCAAAAATCGCCTGGATCCACAAGGCCTTAAGCTCTATGGTCAGGAATGACCGATTACCCTGACCAAGTGCCATTTCGGGTCCTAGCACTTCCAAAACGGCCAATTCCTCTCCCATTCGGAGAGTAGTAACGTAATCTAAAGTACTCTGGATATACGTTGCATCTTCTCCGATGAGCTGGGATTTGTCGGGGATGGAAAGCCAGATCCCATACTGATCCGGATCATTTGGATCACAGTCTTCCCGTAGGACTATCTCCCAATAACCTATGGGATAATATGTCTCCTGGAAGAATGTTACACCTCCCAGGTCATCGTGCATCCCAACCATCCCGTTCAGAGCTCTACGGAATACATCGGCCCGCATCCTGAACTCCTCAACACGGGCTTCCGCCTCGGCTCTCTGCTCATCACTGGAATAGTACCCCCAGTGATGACCATTGTAGCTATCCCAGACCCAAACACTATCTACCTGATCCTGGTACAACAGGTAAGACAGCACCTGCCCGTTTAACTGAAGGTTCCCCCAAACATTGAGTTCACAGGGCGGAGGGGGATTTTCTGGAGGCGGAACATACTCAACAGACGCCGCCCCACAAGCTGCCAACAACAGGCTGGCCAGCAACATAACCAACAAGAATTTCTTCATTTTTTCCATTGAGAGGCATCCCCCAAACCAAAAGTAACCCTGAAGTTACCTCAAGCTCGAAGAAAACCCCTAGCTAAGCCTATTTTGGGCTTATTTTAATTTTCAGACTATTATATCATAAACCTATAGTTTCACACTGTGTGCGGTTTATCTTAACTTAGGTGTAAAGCCCTCATAAAAACACTAAACAACGCTCATTATTTCTCCGTTTTATTGAGTGTTACTTATACTTTTACTTAGTATTATTTTTAAGTATTCCCAAACCCCTCTTAACCTTGACAAACAGACCCCTTTCCACTAAGGTCTTATCATGCCAAATTCAGTAGATAAGTTAGAGTCAGATGCCATTAATGAAGCGCTCAATAAAAATTGGAAGAGGGCAGTAGAAATAAACTTACAAATAGTAGATTTTGACAAAGAAAACATAGCAGCCCTAAATAGATTAGCTAAAGCGTACAATGAACTTGAAAAGTATGATGATGCCAAAAAAATCCTTAAAACCGTCTTAAAACTTGATCCAATCAACCAAACTGCAAAGAAGAACATGGACCTTGCTGAAAACAGAAAAAAACAATTCGGTTCCTCCCCTCTTCCTAATCTTAATAACTTTATAAAAGAACCCGGCGCCACAAGAGAGTTCAGTTTGGAAATTTTAACTAAAGGTCTTACAGCCAAGAAATTTTATCCTGGGGAGGCTTTAATACTTAACTTTGACAAACATAGAGTAGAGCTTCAAAAAGCCTCAGGGGAGCTTATAAACATGATCGACCCACAAAAAACGGAGACTTTGTTGGACGGCTTAAGAAGAGGAGCCACGTTTAGTGCCACGTTCATAGGCTCGCCTGACAACGAGAAAGAAATCACCATTTTAATAAATTCCTCCATCCCAATATTTAAGGGAGATAAACAGGACGTAAAACCTTATCTGAAAAGGGAAATTGAAGGCGAAGAAGAAGATGAAAGCACAACCGAGCAAGAATCGGATGAAACCTTACCCCTCTAAACCCTTCTAATAAACACCCCAAGACCTATCTCAAATCCTCATCAGTTAAGATCCTTGATGCTTCAGGCACTATGGCTTGCGGATTTACCGCAACAGGGGAAGTAACCTGTCCCAAGGGCGCGGCAGCCGCCATTGAAGGCAGCTTTACTGCCTGCTGAGCCACTTTATTCACTATCTGTGGGTTTTGAGTGCTTACAGGATTTCTCTTTTTTTTCTTTTGTTCCGAATTGGGAGTGTTAGAGATATTGGGCTTAAAAACCTGCAGGGGTTTTGTAACAACATTTTGCGGTACAGGCTTTGAGGCAGGTTGAGGAACCTGTTTAACTTCCTGCACAGGTTGGACCGCCACAGGCTGTTGGGCACCACCCCCTTGCTGACCTACTGCTAATTCCTTAGCAAGAGGCTTAGACTCCCCCAAATGCAAATTAGCAATAGGAGCCACCACCGGCTCAGGTTTAATCTCAACTATTGGTTTAGAAGTTGGACCTCCGGTAGCTCTCTCAATTGCTGCAAAGGGTGCAAATTTATCTTCTTCAGGAACTAATATTTCAACTAGAGTTCCCTCCATACCACCAAAATGCTCAACTGCAGCCTCCAAAACTCTATGAGAGCCATCCGCAGTTACCGCGTGCCACTTACCCTCTTTCTTAGCCAATATGGCGTCAAGCTTCAATCTTTTAACTTTTTCAACCTGTTTAAAGCGCTTCAGCTCCCCTTCCTCATACATTTTGAGTTTGTCTCCATAAACAAGCAAAGACTTTGAGGCATAATTTGCGGCAATAGGATACTTCTGCCCATCATCCCCCAACAGATAATCACCCATAAATTTGCCGTAAACACCGGGGATTAATTTTGTAAGATTTGCCTGCTCCACCTCAAGCTCTTTTAATACATTTTTTGCAATGTTGATTGCAGCCTGCGCGGCATTCAGAGAACTTAGTATTTGATTCATTTTTGATTGACTCATTTTTACGCCTTTCTTTTTAACATTTACAAACCATTAATAACTTCTTGATCGTTAGGTTCAATTGTATCACCGACGGGTGCTGGGGTTTCAATCCCCGCAGTTTGTTGCTTAATAAAATAGTTATCAACTGGATTTAAGGTAGCAACCTGCGGTATTGGGACAAGGGTAGGCTTAATGGGAAGCGTAAGAGGAGCCACTTGACTGACGCCCGGAACCGGACCTGCCGGAAGGACTCCACCCTGCACCCCCGGAGCAACTTCCTTCTGAGACCTTTTATCAGCAGCAATAGCCATCCCAAGGTCAAACTTTCTTTCCACCCAAAGTTTTATTCTTTCCTCAACATAATCTTTGTCCTGCCCAAACTTCTGCCTACTCATTTCAAAAGCAGCTTGCGCATTGCCGGTTGAGCCTTCCATTCTAGGCAGGGATCTTGCAGAAAAGGGCTGTGAGGTCACACCATCTATCAAAAGCTTCAGATACATTTGCTGTCTTTCAAGTGAAATCAAATCATTTTCAGAAAAAATCGGGGCAAATTCTTTAGCCAGAACCAAAGCATCAGGGGCTCCCAACGCAAGGCAGATCATTGTCCCAACATTACCAAAAACGGCGTTTAATATATCTTCCGGAACCTGAGAGGTATATTGGTGGGTTATATGAAGCCCAAGCTTATATTTTCTTGACTCAGAAAGAATAGATTCAAAACTACCTGACGCAAAGTTTTGAAACTCATCAACAAAAAGATAAAATGGTTTTCTGTCTTTTTCAGGAATCTTTGCTCTTTGCAAAGCCACAAACTGAATTCTTGACACAAGCAGGGAGCCCAACAAATTTGCGTTATCCCCTCCTATTTTTCCTTTTGACAGATTAATAAATAAAATTTTTCCGGAATTCATCACGTCATCAATTCTGACTGTTGACTTTGGTCTGCCTAAAATATTTCTAATAGTTGAAGAAGACAAAAACCTGCCAATCTTATTTTGGATAGGAGCCACCGCCTCAGTTACAAGTTTGGGATTTGCTTTCATATCTTTAAATTCTTTATCCCAAAACTCCTTCAAAACCGGATCTTTAACATAGTAAGTTATAAATTTCCTGTAATTATCATCAGTCAAAAGCCGCGTTATGCCAAGAAGCGTGGTACCCTCAACCTCAAGCAGAGTCAAAATACAAATATTTAGCAAATATTCAAGCCTTGGCCCCCAGGATATAGTTCCAAAATGCTGCTTTATTGCCCCAACAATCCCTGACGCCATCAAGTTTTTTTGACCCGGATCCAAAACCTCAAGCATATTAAGAGCAACCGGTCTTGACTCATCAGAAGGATCAAAATACACCACATCCTCAAGCCTGTTATCCGGAACCATATCCATAAGCTCATCAATCAGTGTACCGTGGGGGTCCATGACTCCCACCCCTTTACCGTTTTGCATATCCTGAATAATCATATTTCTAAAAAGCTGGGATTTACCGGTTCCAGATTTTCCTATCAAATACATATGCCTAAGCCTATCGTTGTCCTTAATTCCAAAAGTTATTTCCCTATTCCTAAAATTTGTGACGCCAAAAAGAGTGCAGTCCTCAGTAGGCAAATCAAGAGGCGGTTCTCCTCTTTTGGCGTGCGCCCAGGCAATATTTGGCGTTTCCACCGCAGATGAGGGTAAATGATAGATTGTAGCCAACTCTTCTATGTTTAAAATATAAGTCCCCCTCCCGGGAAAAAGCCTTTGCCTATACATCTCAAAACCATCGGTTCCTTCTTTACTGCTATAGGATAAGAATCCGTTCAAATCTGCTGAGGAAAACTGTTTAAGCGAGGCTGTTACAGAGCGCAATCTGGAATCAGCAACTTCTCTTGAAGAGGACAGGGATAAAATTCTGACAATGGATTGAAAGCCCATCTTAGAAAGCTTGTTTTCTATGGCCTTGATCCCAAGTTCCTGCCCCGGTGTAAGTCTTGGGGGAGGCGGCGGATTTCCGGGCTTTGTATTGTAAGATAACTGAGACGGGGTTGGAGGAAATAAAAGATTCTTAACCATCAAAGAAAAAATTTCACTTATCTCAAAAACAAATAATCCAAGCAGATTTCCAACTCCCACACCCGGTCTTTTGGCCGTGCCTTCTCTCAAGGCCATCACATACTTGTGCCCGGCTTCCTGCCACACGTCAGGCACCGGTTTAACCAAAACCTGAAGCCACAAATGCTCATCTTCTTTAATTTCTCCCAGGGCGGAGGTTATTGCAGAAATAGGATCAAGCTCAAAATCTTTAAATGTTTTGATTGGAAAATATTCCTCTTTTGATAACGCAAGATCAGTAACCAACACCATCTTACCCTCTTTTACGGAAGGCTGTACATAATCCTCAACTTCATGAATAACACACGCGGGATACTGCGCATATATTTGGTTTTCAACAAATGATTTAACAGGTCTTGGCACAGCCACATAAAACTTAATGCCTGCGGGAGTTGCCGCAATTTCAAAAGAAACGTGTTCCTGTTCTCCCCTATCCTGGCGCAAAAGACCATGCAAAGATGAAAACATATGCTGAGCAGCAAGCGGAGCTGTTTGGATATCTTCTTCCTCACTCTTAGCAACAAGAATTTCAAGAATAGCATTTTCAAATTTTTGATTTTTAGCGGATTTTAACGGACCCCTAAATAGGGACCTATATGCAGCTGCAAAAGCTAAAAGAGTTACAATTACCGGAACTATTACATTGAGTGTCATTTGGTTTCTCCCGCCTCAACTCCAGTTCTCCTCTTATGCCTTACAAGACATTTTATCAACCCCGCCCTAATTTGGGGCGGGGCGAAGAAAGGAGAGAGACCAAGCACTTTATATCACAGGCGGCTTCCCCAGTCAACCCCAATTATGATTGTAATATCGGCATTTCCGGCATTTTCAGCTACAGAGTTGGGAAATTCTACTATTCTTTGAGTACCCTCTATACTCAGCTCGTTAGCTACAACTGACAAACTACTGGTGAAAGGGTTTATGTCTGAAACAATGATGCTCTTATCATAAATTTGTGTGGCGTTTCCTACTGAAACTACGGACAGCCCAAGATTTTCCAAATTTCTGGAGACCAACGCCCCCACCCCAAAAATCCCGCTTCCGTTTAATATTTGAACTCTGTAACCCTCGTCAATTATCAGATTATTTGAAAATATAGGGGACAAAATCAAATCCAAACCGGACAGTACATTTACTTCAGTAGTATTAACCGCATGGTAGCTAATAAAATCTTTGGACAAACCCCTAAACCACTTAAGAAACCCTAAAATTTCCACAGAACTCAAATCCGTTTTGGCTTTGCCATAAACGGTTAATAAAATGTCCTTATACTTAAGCGCCGACTTAAGCTTGGCAATATTGGAAAGCTTAGAAAGCTTATCAATTTCCAAACTCTCCAAAACAGATGAATAAGCCTCAGCATCAATTACAATATATTTATCAGGCTTTTTGGCAAATAGCTTATACAAAGCTCTGTTCACAAAATCTACACCTTTATCTTCCTCTACAAGCTGTCCCAGAGCATAAACTTTATTAATTTCCCCCTCCCCCAGATTTTGAGGATAGGTAACAATAAGATTTGGTGCCACATCAAAAACGCTAAGAGTCTGATCCAAAGGATTTACAACTACAAGAGCAAGTCTTTCTATTTTAGATGATGACTCCTCAATATCTGAAAGAACAACAAAAGAAAGAGAAAAAGGCTCAGTAAAACTTAAACTCCCACCGCTAGTATTAACTGAGGAGGCAAAAGGGCTTCTAATAAATTTATGAAAGGCAAAACCCGTAAGGACAAGAAGAGCAGTCAAAACACAGAAAAAAGAAAGAATCAAAAGCTTAAAAATACCAACCACCCTTTTTTTACTTTTAGTATATCTTGAGTTTCTGGCTTTTTTTCTTCTTTTTGGGGGCAGAGTCATTGCTGTAAATTATAGGCATGCAAAAGCTTAAGGTAAAGGATTTACATTTTTGAATTCTTTTGGTATGGGTGAAGTAAATACAAGCTTTTCCCCAGTAACAGGGTGTTTAATCTCTATCTCATAGGCATGGAGCATAAGTCTTTTGAAAAAGTCTTCATTTCTTTGATGAAGAATTCTACCCTCATATACCCTATCCCCCGCAATGGGATTACCAAAAGCCGTCAGGTGCACCCTTATCTGATGAGTCCTGCCTGTAAGAGGGTAGGCTTTAAGTAAAGTATATGTAAAATCTTCACCGTCTCTAGTCCTATTAAACTGCCTGATCTTTTCAAAAGCCGTGATTGCCTGTTTTCCTCCGCTAACAACCGCAAATCTAAATCTATTTTTAGGATTTCTTGCAATGGGGGCATTAACAGTAAAACTGTGCTCTGGAACAGAACCGTTGACAACCGCCAAATAAGTTTTTTTGATAAGTCTTTCTTTAAAGGAGGCTTGCAAGATCTTAAGGATAGTATTGTTTTTTGCAATTATAAGCACCCCTGAAGTCTCTTTATCAAGCCTATGGACTATCCCCTTTCTTTCCGTATCCTCAGAAATTCCAAGGTTTTCAGCATGTTTGGCCAAATAATTTTCTAAAACCAGATCTTCCTCAGAAACAGTTTCAGAGTCATTCACAACCACCCCGCAAGGCTTATCTAAAACCAAGATGGCTTGATCTTCAAAAATGATTTTAATTTGTTTGAGCATTTAAAGAAAGCAGGTTATCAACGGTACTAACAACGTCTCCCGGATTTATTTCTGACTTAACAAGGTAAGAAGCAGCTCCATGGCTCATACCCTCTTTCATAATGGTATCTTTTCCAAGATTAGTTAATAGGACTATAGGTTTAGTTCTTAGCTTTTCATGATTTTTAACATCGGTTAGTAAGTCAAAACCGTCTTTTTTGGGAAGCATGATATCAAGAAGCATCAAGTCCCAGTCGGAAGAAAGGGCTTTTTCATAACCCTCCTGCCCATTTCCGGCTTGCAGCACTTCATATCCGGCATCTTTTAAAACTTCTGCATAAACTTCCCGGATATTTATTTCATCCTCTATTATAAGAATTTTCTTTTTTATCATATGTTTAAACTTGCTTGAATTTATTACTTAAGATACTGGCGAATCTCTTTCACAATCTGATCGGGAGTGATTTGAGATTTCACTAAGTAACCGTCCGCGCCTTCTTTAAAGGCTTGATTGACAATAGATTCATTACCAAGATTTGTCAAAAGGATAACGGGTTTGAACTTAAGCCTAATGTTTTCTTTTACCGACTTTAGAATCTGCAGCCCGTCTTCCCCCGGCAGCATAATATCAAGCAAAAGCACATCCCATTTGTCATTGAGCGCACTTTTAAGCCCTGTATCTCCATCCGCAGCTCCTACCACTTTAAAACCCTCTTCAATCAAAACCTCCGCGTAGACATTTCTAATATCCTCTTCATCCTCCACTAAAAGCACTGTATATAAATTGTCAGACATATCCTAAAAACCCCTTCCTTAAAATTATTACACTAAGCGGTTTTAATTGTAAACCAAAAAGTTGAGCCTTTGCCAACTCCCTCACTGTCTGCCCCAACCATACCGCCCATAGCTTCTACAATAGATTTTACTATATACAAGCCCAATCCAGTACCACCGGATTCCGCAATTGTCACATATGAGTTATCAAGCCTGCCAAATTTGTTGAAAAGCTTGGGAAGATCTTCTCTTGCAATCCCCTTCCCGGAGTCATTAACTGAAATTTTTACCTCATTAGCAGTTAGAGTTGCCGTTATAAACACATAGCCCTCTTCAGTGTATTTAAAAGAGTTACCCAAAAGATTCACAATTACTTCTCTTAGTTTATCCTCATCCGCTCGCACTTTTGGAAGCTCTGAAGGAAGGCTCACTCTTAACTCCAAGCCTTTTTCCTCAGTTTTAACCTTAAATTCTGAAACAATTTCATTAATGAGTGTCAAAAGATCCACTTCCTTAAACTTCAGATCAGGCTTCCCCTGCTCCATTCTTGAAATATCAAGCATGTCATGTATGAGCTTGATCATTCTTTCCGTCCCCTGGATTGCTTTTACTACATATTCCTCCTGTCTTTCAGAAAGCTGCCCGCCTTTTTTATTCTGAAGCATCCACAGATAGTTCTTAATTATGGTCATTGGGGTTCTAAGCTCATGCGAGGCAATTGAAATAAATTCTTCCCTTGCTTTCTCGGTCTTAATTTCTTCAGTAACATCAGATATAATCACCACCAAAAACATGTCTTCTTCTACTACAACTTTGGATGCGGTAAGATTTACATAGCTTTCCTTGCCGTCTGGTTTTTTTAGTGTAAAAGTGGAAAGTTTTACACCCTGCTGCCTTTCCAGCAGATTAAGAAGCAGCTCTTCCGTAATAGGCTCACCTTTCACATCAAAAATATGGGCTATTTCAAACATCTTTTTGCCAAGCGCATCAACCTCCGCAATTTGTGTCAGATTCTGCGCAGCTCTATTGAAAAGCATAATGCTTCCCTCTTTGTTGGACACAATAGCAGCCTCAGCAATGTTGTAGAGCAGTGCCTCGGCTTTTCTCTTTTCTTCTATCAGTTCAACATTTTTCTTATACATCTGTTGATTGATTCTTGAAAGCATCTGATCCCTCTCTTTGAGTTTTAGGTTTGCTTCATTTAGCTCTTCATCTCTTTGTCTTAAGAGTAAAGATTGAACTGTAACAGATTCTTCCTCTTCAGTAAGAGTATTAGCCCCAATTGTCAAAAGAGCCAAAGCCGTGGCAAACAACAGATCAACAAACCCGCCGTTATAGTAAGCCCCTATGGTAGTCTGATATGAAAACCCCAGATCCGCAAAAAAGATGAAAATAAACCCAAGACTTATGAATACAAAAGGAAGCCAGTATTTGCTACTCACATAGCCTATTGCAAGAGCATCCACCACAAGTATCAGAGAAAGGAGAATCACATCCCAAAGCGGGTATGACACATCAAAAAAAAGCTTCACCGGCCCGCTGGTTAAATCAAAACCCTGACCTCTTACAACCGCAAAAATCAAATAATAAGAAATAGCTATAACAAGTGAGGGTATGGTAACCAAAGTCATGGCAACCAATGGGTTTTTAAGTGTTACTTTTAAACCTATCCCTTTTACCAGGTAAATTATGCTTATTGACCAAAGCGGAAGGGCTAAAATGTAAGCTGCATCCGCAACTGAGGGGTAAGGCACAGAGATTTTAAAAACAAGGTTTATAAAAGACCAAATCATCTGTCCAATTGCCCAGCTTAAAAGTCCAAGACCCAAAAAAAGGGAGGCAAAAGCCATATCCCTGTTTTTTTCCCGCCATTTATCAAAGTGCAAAATTGCCCTCAGTCCCCCAAAAAGAGGTATCAACCCATAAGAAAAAGCAAACCAGTAATTAAGCCCGGATTCCTTGGTACCAAGAAGCTGGATATAAATGGACCACATGAACACAAAAACATAACAAAAGATAATTATCCTAGGGGCAAGATTAAGCTTAAATTCTTTAGTTTGACTCATTTGAGAATGTCCGGAAGATTGGTCTTTTCAAAGGACGGAGAAGCGCTCAGGACGGCCTCCTTGCATACTTCAATTGAAACTCGACCAAAGAGCGACGCGTATTGTTTGACCAAATTCCCAAGTATTTCCTTTCCGTCATTAGCAAGAGTTACTACTTCCCCATCCATAGATACGTTAAGCCCATCCACTTTGTTTGCCTCTTCAATTGCCACTGGACCTATTATCAGCTCCTGCTGGGATATTATTGATTTAACCAAAGATTCGTAGTCCATATTACTTAACTGTTCCTATCTTTAGGGGGAACCATCATATTTATAGAAAAGCTCATTAAAAAGAAAGCCGTGGTAAACACCATATCAACCCAATTACCATTAAAGTATGTCTGAGCAGTAGTTGTATACGAAAAAGCCACATCTCCAACATAATTAACAACAAAACTAAGCAAGAGAAGTATAATAGGAATATTATACTTTCCCCCTAGATATCCAAAAGACAGACCATAGGAAAGTAAGGATAAAGAAAGAATAACCACATCTCCAACTGGATAAGCAAAAACAAAAAAAGTAGCTAAGGGGCCTCCAGAAATATCTAAACTTCCATTATTAGCCAAAACCACAACCAAATAATAAGTAAGCCACAATGATACTGCAGGAATGACAAAAGACAACAATTTGCCATAAGACCTCTTCACAGAATACTTGGCACCTGTAGCCTTAGAAAGATAGATCATACCAACTGACCACAATGGCCAACTAAGAACAAAACCCACATCAGCTAACGACGGGTATGGAACCTCAACTCCTAGAAAAAGATTATAATAAGACCAAATTAACTCCCCAACTCCCCAAGTTATAAGACCAAGTGAAACAAAAAAGATTGCCCTCCCAAAATAACTTCTCAACAAACCCCAAGATTTAGACGTCATTATCCCAAGATATCCCCCAACAAGAGGTAAAATCCCAAAGGACACGCCAAACATATAATTTACCTTCAAATCAGTAATATCAGAAATAAGTATACCTATCCACCATATCAACAGAGCAAAGTAGAAGCCTAGTATGAAACTTGATTTTTTAGTCAATTGGAGCATATTCTATACAGTAATTATGAGAAGACTTATTGTACAAGTCAATAAGAAAGTTAAAATGAGAAAAATTAAAGTCGGGAGGGTAAGTTATTCTGGAAGACTCAATCAGGGAACAATAGCAAAGTCAGGTATTAAAAGAAGAGAGATAATTAGTGAACTCAAAGGCACCTTATCAAAAGTTCGAACAATTTACTCAATACAAGTGAGTCATAAAATACACTTAGAACCTATATTCCCAGGAAAATTTCTCAATCATTCATGCCAACCTAACTCTTATCTAAAAATGATAAAAGGAAAAGTTTTTCTCATAGCCAAGGAGACCATTAAAAATGGTGCCCATATAACTTTTGACTACGCAACAACTGAGTATGACTTAGTTAAAACTATTAAATGTCAATGTGGCAAAAAAACCTGCAGAAGACAAGTATGCGGCTTTAAAAGTATGTCCGAAGAATGGAAAACGTCACAACATAATTATTTGATAGACTACCTTAAAAGAATTAGCAAAGATAATAAATATTAGGAGGAAGAAACGAATGATAATTACTATATAAGGTATATGTATAAGCCCCTACCCCTTTTATTATCAACCTATCGTTATCTTGTACTCCCTTAGGCAGACTAATATTCAGTGCCAAATTGTCATCGGGATCCAAGGTCCAACCAGCAATATTAAATTTACTAGTTTCACCAGTTCTCCCAAGGACATCGATCTCATATTCAAGTCTTCCCCTACTTTCCAATATTTCTATTAGTCCATGATAAACCCCCATATCCACAAAAAGCCAATTACTATTACACCTTTCCAACCTTCTAATCACTGAACAGATCAACATAACCGTGTTTGCAACTAAAACCCTACCAGGTTCACACCATAATTCTGTACCCAAGGGCAATCTATCCGTATAGGATTTAATCTTATTTCTTATTTCTTTCAGTGTTGGACAAGCTTTAAACGAATACTCAAAAGGAAAACCACTTCCTATGTTTAAAACAGGTATAGCATACCCCTTTGAAGAATATTCATTATATAAATTAACAATGATCTTTAATACATCTTCCCATGGTTTAAGCGACATGTTTTGGGAGCCAACATGAAAAGAGAGTCCTTTAAGTAACAACCTTCTATCCATACAAAAGTTTATCATTTCAGAAACACTATCCTCGGAAACACCAAATTTATCACTATAGGGATAAAAATCCCCATCGGTGGGAGGTTTGACCCTCATGAAGTAAGCAGCCTTAGGTGCATTTTCGATTAGGAGAGTGAGTTCCTTCAAACTATCAAAAGTGAAATTGATTATACCCAAAGAATATGCCTTCTGTATATCTTTAACAAATTTAATGGGATGTGTATAAAGTATTTTTGATGGATTAATTCCTAATTGAACTAACTGAGATATTTCCCCAATTGAGGCTGCGTCAAAATTACTTGATAATGCATCTAATTCTTTTAAGATCTCAATGTTTGGATTCGTTTTAACTGAATAAAAAATCTTAAATTCATTAAATAAAGTGGCGAATTGCTCATAATTTCTTTTTAATTTTCCCAAGTCATAAATATATGATGGCGTGTCACAATAAGAAATGAATTTGTTTAAAGATTTTCTGTTGATCTGATCTGCTTTTACAAGCGTACTCTGCAGCTCATTAGACTTACTAAACATATTGGTTACCAAAAATCAATAAAAGCCCCAAGAAAAATATAAACCTTTTGAGAGGTATAGCACCTATTTTCAAGTTTGCCATTTTTGAAATTAAATTAAGTGAAAACTGCCTAATATAAGGAAATTGAATCAAATAACCTGATCCCGATTTATATGAGATTCCCCCAAAGGAGTTAGGAGAAAAGTGATTCAACACATTTAACAGAAATGCATTTAGGAAAAAAACAAAGGATAAAAACAACAAATCTGTATAACTCCCATTGAAATAGTTTCCTGACATAATACCAACAAAAAAAGTTAAATCAGCCATTGATTGAAAAAAAGTTGAGAGTATTAGTAACAGCAGAGGAAACAAAAGTTTAGAATGTGTATTTACAATTTTAAAAACGTCTAGAGAGATCCTGAAAACGCACAAAAGAATTAGAGTATCATAAGTAAGATAAATCAAATTCAGTACTTTTATAACATAGCTTGATAAAAAAACATTTGTCATCAAAAAACCTAGAAGACCAAGAAAAAGCATATGAAAAACTCCAACTATGATAGCGGTTCTCACTATCGAATTCCCATAATGTTTTTTTGAAGATAAGGATCTTTTAAATAACATTAAACCCAATAACAAAAGAGGATAATTAAAAATAAAAAATAAGTCTGGATACGAAGGAAACGGAATTTCAACTTTCAAGAAGATGTTATAAAAGACCCATAAAATGTTCCCCAAATTCCAACACACTAATGATAATGAAACAAAGAGTATAGGGAAAAAAACTCTTGATTCTATCGTGACCTTAGATTTACAAATTTCTTGAAAGACCAAGAAAGTTAAAAGAAATAAACTAAAGGACCAAAAAGCACTGAAGAGAATGTTCCCTAACCCTTCCCTACTCCCTGAAAAAAAGAGCGAGAGCCACCACATTACCACCACAAAATACAACCCACTTAAAAAAATGAGATTATTCCTTATATTCATTTACCTTTAAACCCCTACATCTAGGTATACAAGATATTTTTTAAGCTTGCAACACCCTGAACTAATTCACACCCTGTGCTGGACGCCTAGATCCCGTACACATTAGACCTTAACATAATTTAATACTTCATAAGCAGGTGTTTTATACCTTAATGCTCTGTGATACCTTTGATACTTGTATTTGTAATTGAATCTCGCACAACTCTCGTTAATTAAACTAAGTTCGTCAACCAAATCCTCTTCATAGTTAAAATGGTCATAAATTGCTGTCTAGAAAGTTCAATTGTAACAATGTTCACAGACCTGAAGGGTTATTATGAACCACAGAGGTGTTTTTGATTTTTTTGCGTCTTTGAAAGTTGCTGTATAGAATGAGGCTGCTTTCTTAGGTTCTTTGTCAAACCATAAATGAGTTGTGATTTTTGACATGTTAACTTATCCTTCCATGTACTTTTTGAAATTGTTTAAGATTGCTAGCCAGCCGGCGCGTTGCATTTCCTGGGAGTTTGTTTCTTCGGCGTCAAAAGTTTCTATTATTTGGACACCCTCCGGAAGCTTAGTGAACTCTACTTTCACATGTCGGTCGTCAGTCATGTCATATTCAAGGAGTTCGTGGATTTTTACATTCGTATATACCCCCTCAAACTCAAAGCTTGAGCTTTTATCCTTAGCAGACATTGTCACCCTAAATTTTCCTCCTGTACGTGCGTCGTTTTCCGCATAGGGGGCTTCCCAATCGTCAGAGGCAAAAGCCCAGTTTACAATATGAACTGGTTTAGTCCAGAATTCCCAAACCTTTTCTATAGAAGCGTGAACAAGGGTGGTAACAGTGATTGGTGTTCGTTGACCCATAGACATGTGTTTATGTTATCACGAGTTACTTAACAGCGTAAACTTGGCTCATTCCAACACCTGAAGTTCCGGCATTATGAGCCCAACTGGCTGGATCGGAATCAATAATTGTGTATGTGCCTACTGGAACATCCATCTTTGGATAAACTGTCCAATACGCATTTGTAACTCCACCCTGTCCGGGGGCACCTTCTGCGCTCCAAGGTCCGTACACCTCTCCGCTCGCGGCTTTAAGCCAAATAGTACCAGGAGTTTTACCGGTTGCGCTGTTCCAATGATAATCTTGAATAAGATATATTGTTCTGGTTTTTGCAAGTGTAAAGACTGTTGGCTTTGTAGGGCCGTTCCCTACGCCAGCGCTGTTGTAATTGGTGAAAACTAATTCTACCTCGGGTTGTTTCTCTTCCTCCTTTACTGTAGGAGCTGAAGAAGAGGTTGGCTGTTTGTCTTGTGGCTGGCCTTGTATTGTACTCGTTGGTTTGGGTGTTTCTAAAACGCTTTTTTGTTGATTATTATTAAGGGTGCACTCTTCTTGTTTTTGCCCTCGTACCATAAACCCCGCAAAAAACGCCCCGATTGCAACCATAACCACAAGAACTACAATTAGAAGATTTTTGTTCATGCTTCGAAGATACTACTATTTGAGTATTAGTGCAAAAACCTCTAGTTCATTAAACCATCTTTCTTCAAAACAAAGCCAAAGTATTTTCTGACAATTAAAAGTATTGACATTATTCTAATATATGTCTTAATAACATTAATAACTAGAAAATCGGTTGCAACCATTCTAGAATCCCAAAAGAAAGGAGCTAAATGCCATGTGCAGCAGGTGCGGTTGTGAAGATGAGGACTCTGAAGAAGATCAAGTCGAAGAAGACAACCTTCAACGGTTTGAAGAATTTGAAGAACAAGAGCAAGAACCTGAAGTGCCTCCGGAGATAGAAGAGTGGGCCAATGATCGCGGAATGCAGGCAGACCCAGAAGACTTGGACACGGACGGCATAGTTGAAGAAGATTACAGTGAAGAATCCCAAGCTTAATCGGTTCAACTAATGAGTAAGAGTATGGGCAGGGGTTGACAATGTTTAGTTGAATTCAACCCCTGCTTAAACTCATTGTATACAAAGTGCAGAGAAAGTTAAAATGTATGCTAAATAACGAATATATGAAAAGACCAATAATCAAATCGCTTTCAAATGGGCTCAAAGTTGTTTATGTTAAGTTTGATGGGATAGAAACTACCCGCTTTGAATTAATTGGAAGAGTAGGATGCAACTATGAAAACCCGGATGAGTTTGGTGTTGCTCACTTTCTGGAACACGTTTTATTTGATGGTAGTCAAAAATATCCAAGTCGAGACAAACTAAAAGGACTTTTATTAGATCTTGGGTATGGCGGAAATGGAAGTACGGGTAGGCAGTATTGTAACTTTGATGCCCACACTCTTAAAAAAGACATAGAAATAGGGTTTGAATATCTCTCTCAACTTATTTTAGAACCGCTCTTTTCGCCAGGTTCTGTAGTCAGGCATAAGAAAGTAATTGACCAAGAAATTAAAAAAAGAACCAATAATCCTTCAGCCTATCTTCATGAACTTTTGGATGACCTTCTTTTTGATGATGAAAACAGGTCAAGGTATATAGGTGGTACTGTAGAGGGTTTACAACAGATAACCACGGAAAAGATACATGATTACTGGGAAAAAAATTATGTGGGATCCAATTTTGTGTTAGGGGTATGTACTGATCTGCCTGAAAACAAGGTCTTTGATCTTGCAGAAAAGTTTTTTTCAAAAATGCCAGTCGGCTTACCAAATGACAGGATGAAAGCTTTTAAAAAAAGAGAAGATTTTGCCGCAGGAGCCTCAAATAGAACTGATTCAAAACAAGCAAAGGTTGTAGTTTCCTATTGGGCGTATGAATGGGACAATCCTAAAAGATATCCTTTTAGTTATGTAAGCCATGCGCTTGGAGGTTCCCCAATATCCAGAATTCCATTAAGAATCAGACAAGATCAGGCATTAGCATATTCTGTAGGCTCAAGTTACAAGGTGTCCTCTACCCACGGACTTATTTCAATTGACTGTTCTATGGATGAGTCAAAACTGATTGATGTTTTAAAAACATTCGATGAAGAAATTTCCAAATTAAAAACTTATAATGTCTCTGACACTGAATACAGTAGGGTAAGAAATTCAGTCATTGCCAATTTTGTCTTCAAGGCAGAAAGTCCCCGCGGCCTCATTGATTACTACACAAGCTGTACAATTAGAGGAGAACAAAATAAAACCATTGAAGATGTAATTAATTGTTATGAGAGAGTTGAGAAAGATCAGATTAGAGAAACTGCAAATGAAATTTTTTCTAAAGAGCCTAAAATTGCCGTTTTATCAAGATCAATTACAAAAGAAGATATTATAAATGCCTGGGGACTTAATAAAATCCCTCCCACCAAACCAAAAAACATTGTAAAATCTCCTCACAAATTGGATAATAATCTTCAGTAAAGAAAGATCAATTTAAAACTGCCCATGTCTGATACCAAACAAGTTAATACCGCCAAACCAAAACACAAAAAACTTGGCGAGTTTTTCTCCACCGCCATCTGCGGAAATGACATCTTAAGCTCCGCCCTTTACGTTTCAGGCATTGCAGCCCTTTTTGCCGGCGTTTATGCCCCGTTAGTACTGGCTGCGGTTTGCTTAGTCTTATACTTCTACAAATCGGTTTACAGAGAGGTTGTAGAGACACTTCCTATCAACGGAGGTGCCTATAACGCCCTTCTTAATGCAACCTCCAAATTCACGGCCTCCATTGCAGGAGTTATGACCGTTCTCTCATATGTGGCAACAGCAGTAATATCCTCAAAAACTGCCGTGGAGTACCTTTTTAAATTTCTCTCAGAGTTAACCGGCCAAAAACTTCTTCTTGATCAATTGGTAACCCCCACAATCATTCTTGTACTTCTGGGTTTTGCTCTTCTTGTAATAAGCGGCGTCAAGGATTCGGCAAAGGTTGCTGGAGGAATCTTTGTCATTCACATCCTCGCGCTCCTAAGCTTTATTACTGTAGGCCTTACTTATGCTGTCTTTAAGGGCAGTTTTTTTGCACAAAACATATTGGCCACAGCAACTCTTGTTCAAAGCAACGATGGCCTTTTAAGAACTCTATTTTTAGCTTTCTCAGCCTCTCTTCTGGGCGTTTCCGGTTTTGAAAGCTCTGCAAATTTTGTTGAAGAGCAGGAGCCGGGGGTTTTCAGAAAAACGCTTAAAAACATGCTTATTGGTGTCTTGATTTTTAATCCGCTCATTTCCTTTGTAACTCTTAGTGTCTTGCCCTTAGCAGAAGTCACGGCAGCAAAAGATTTTTTACTTGCAGATGCCTCATTCAAAATGCTTGGTCTCCCCTACCTTGGCCTTATTTCAGTAAACGCTTTTTTGGTGTTATGCGGAGCCGTTCTCACAAGTTTTATTGGCGTACACGGGTTGGCAACCAGAATGTCTTTGGATTCCGCACTTCCCTCAATTCTAATTAAAGAAAACAAAGCCAAGATCAACTCAAGAATCATTATCACTTTCTTTGTCCTCTGCTCCTCAATTCTTGTAATCACCAAAGGAGACCTTCTGTCTCTTGCAGGTGTGTACACCATAAGTTTCTTAGGAGTTATGACAATGTTTGCTTTTGGTAACCTACTACTAAGAAAAACAAGACCCCTTTTGAAAAGGCCTTATAAAGCCCCAATAATTTTAGTAATTTTAGCTTTGTCTTCAACGCTACTGGGAATGTTAGGAAACTCAAGTATAGACATTAAAAATGTCTTCTATTTTGGCATTTATTTTGTTCCGGCGCTGTTTTTAGTAATAGCAGTCTTAAATAAAAAGGAATTTCTGGAGGTTCTATTAAGAGCACTAAAACCCATTGAAGGCACATTCCTCCACTCACTTATCAAAAGAAAAAGAGATAAAGTTGCCTCAGAAACCCTGTATGTATTTATTCACCACACGGGAAGTCTTTTTGAAATTGTTGATTATATACACAAAAACGAAGTTGGCTTAAACATTGACTTCATTCACTGCCAAGGTGATGACTGGCAAAAGGAGGAGATAGAACAAGCCCTGCACTGGCTTCAACTAACAGGTGTCTATACAGAGTTTAATTTAAATTTTGAGTATATTGATGCGCAGTTTAACCCTGAAACTCTCCATGCATTTGCCAAGGCTAAAAATGTCCCAATGAATAAGATTTTTATAGGCTCAATTCACGACTTTCACGACTTTGACTATGAGGAATTAGGCGGGGTCAGAATAATAACCTAAAAGATTGTAGCCATAAACCAATACTCCTACAACCACATAAAAATCAGCCAAGTTAAAATATGACAAATTAAAAAAGGGAATGAAATCAACAACAGCCCCATATGCTAACCTGTCAATAACATTAGAAAAACCTCCTGCTAAAATAAATATACTGGAATTCAAAGCCACCCCACTTGTTTTTTTTGCAAAAAAGAGTAGGAAAGCCAAAAGAAAACAAAGGACAGTAAAAGCCACATAAAATACAGACTGCTCATCCCCAATCCCAAGGATAAAGCCTTTACCTGGGTAAACCAAATCAGGAAAAACCCGCACAAAGACAAATTTTAGACCTTGATCCAAAAGAATTAAAAAAAGAAACAAAAAAAAACTCTTATTCTTTCTTTTCAGCACATCTTGTACACATTGTAGCTTGAGGAAAAGCTCGCAAACGCGCCTCGTCAATCGGTTTGTGACAAACTTCACAAATACCATAAGTTCCAATATTTATTTTAGCAAGAGCCTTCTTAATCTGCATTCTCATCTCCCTTACCGATCTACTTAAAATATCAGTGGTTTCTTTTGCCTCATCCTCTTTAGCCTCATCAACATCTTCATTATTCATTACATCTCTATCGGGCTTAAGATAAGGATCCTCCTTAATCAAAAGGTTCTCCTCTTTTGCAAGTTCTTTGTCTTTGCTAAGTAGCAAATTCTTTACATTCTTCAAAAACTCGGTTGAAAACCCTCTGGAAACTTTCATTCGTGCACTCCTCAATCTGATAAACAATATACCCAATCCCAGTGTAATTAAAATCACGGAAAATATCAAACTTTCCATATTTAAAGCGTCCTTATTTGCAAAATTCAGAATAATAATTAACGGAAAGCTTGCAAGTATCAAACCTCCTGCAAGCCCAAAAACATATTTTTTCCTTCTTAAGAGAAGACACAAGGCCAGAACTAAAAGGGAAAGACCAAAAAAAAGAATAGACATATAATTCTTTGTCACAAGTGCAGTTAATGCTTCCCACATAGCAAGTCCAAACCCAAACCCAATGCTAAGAGCATCAAAAAGTCTATAAAAGGACCACTTTTTAAGCCTAATCCAAATTATGGCGCCCGCAAAAGAGCCACTAAAAAAACCGAGCCAGGAAAGCCCCACAATATTTAGATAAACCATCACTTTTAAGGCCTCCCAAAAGTCCGGATTGGAACTTAACGCAAAAACAAATCTGCCGGACAAAAAACCCACTATAAGAGTCAAAAAAATAAAATCAAATATCTGATCTTCATCAAACCCATCCAGCTTAGATTCGTACCACACAAAAAAAACAGCTATCAGTAAGCTTGCACAATAAATAAAACCGTTAATCAAAAATGGATTCATAAGGAAAGTCTAAACTAATTTGCAGATCTCACAAATCCTCTTTTTTTCCACTTCTCCAACAACAGACACACATAAAGTTTCATTTGTGAAATGGCATGTAAGAAGGTTAAAAACATCCGTAGTAGTAACTTGATTTATAGCCTCAACAGCGGATTCATAAGTTTTCACCTTATCATCAAGAAGAAGTGAAGAGCCATAAAATCTATTCAATCTGCCGTGATCTTCAAGACTGATGGCTAGAAGGCCCTTAAGGTGCTCCTTTGCAAGCCCAAGCTCTTCCTCAGTCACTCCCATTTTTTTCACTTCATTTAGTACTTTGAAAATTTCTATAAGGGCAAGCTCATACTTGTCAAGATTCACTCCACTTGACACAAAAAACCCGCCGGTATCCAAAAAGTTTATGGCATAGGCATTTATGTAATAACATAAGCTAAGTTCTGTCCTTACTTTTTTGAACAATCTGGAACTCATTCCCCCTCCAAGGACCATACCTAAAAGCCTTAGTGCCTCCCTATTTGAATTTAACCTTTCCACACCTCTTAAACCAAGTGCCACATAAGCCTGTTCGGTTTTTCTTGTTTCAACACTCACAAACGGCCCACCTAAAAGGCTTGCCACCTTTTCAATACTTTGAGCCTTACCTGCGCTTTTGAAAACTGAGACCAGAGTTCCTTCAAGACTTGCCAAAACATGCTCCTCATCAAAGTTTCCGGAAACGCTAACTACCAAATTCCAAGGCAAAAACATGCTCTTCCTAAATTTTTCCAAATCAGTTCTTGTAATAGCGGACACGCTTTGCTCATTTCCTGCAATGTCTCTCCCAAGCCCATGACCCTTAAACAAAAGCGCAAGCAGATTCTCCATACACTTGGAATCGGGCATGTCATTATATACTTTGATTTCTTCCAAAATTACCTTCTTTTCTTTCTTCATCTCTTCTTCCGGCAGAAAGCTCTCAAAAATAAGTTCTTTCAAAACGCTCAGAATCTTTTCAAAATGAGATTTTTCAGCTCGTACATAAAAACTGATAAGCTCATGATCAGTGGACGCATCATAACTTGCACCAAGCCCTTCCAAAAACTCAGATACTTCCGTCTCAGTTTTAAAGGAGGGAGATGCTTTAAATACCATGTGCTCAAGAAGATGTGCCAAACCGGCTTTTTCTTCCGTTTCAAAGCGTGCCCCGGCCTTAATATAAAAAGCCACTTCAACCGAATTTGATTCCTTGGAGGGAGTTAATATTACTCTTAAGCCGTTTTTTAGAGTATGGAGTTTAAACATAGCTCCTCAGCAATTCAAGACCGTTCAATATACTCGCCTGTCCTTGTATCCACTTTTATTTTATCTCCAATGTTAATAAAAAGCGGAACTTTTATTTGCGCTCCCGATTCAATTGTAGCCGGTTTTAAAGTGTTTGATGCTGTATCTCCCTTGTAGCCGGGCTCGGTATAAGTCACCTCAAAAATGCTATTTAGAGGAAGTTCCACGGCAATAGGCTTGTCCTCATAATATAAAACCTGAAGGGTGTCCCCCTCTTTTAAAAACTTTGCGCTATCCCCTATTAATCCTTCAGCTATATACTCCTGCTCATAATTTTTAGGGTCCATGAATACAAAGTTATTCCCGTCTTTATATAAATATTGGGCGTTTTTTTTAGAAATATCCGCTTCTTCAACCGCAAGGTTACTATGCCAGCTTCTTTCAATCACAGCCCCACTTAACAAATTCTTGGCTTTGACTTTAATATAAGCTCCCTGCCTTGCAAGCTTTATCAATTCATACCTTAGTACCAGATAGGGCGCCTTATCCTCTTTAAAAACTGTTCCGTTTTTTAAATCTGTAACATTAAGCATAACTTTAGATCCTGCCAATGCTAGATCAAATTTTTAAACTAAGCAAGTTTAAAATTCATTGAGTACAGGGATTACTCATTAATAAGCTCTTCTAAAAAGTTTTCGTGATTTCTTATAATCCAGTCCTCCGTATCAGTATTTTTGGGATTGACTAAAAGCTCATATTTGGTGCTTAATGCACACTCCAAAACCTTAAATCTAAAAATAAAATCGTTTTTACAAACTATATCGATTGTGGAAATTGGGCTAAACTGCTCCCAAAATGCCTCAAACTTCATGTGCCTTCCTACATAACCCAGTGTTTCTTTGTTTTGGTCAAAAATTCTCACCCTGTTTGTTCCTAAATTGGTAACTCTTGGACTACCCCTATCATCAAGCCTTAAAACAAAAGAAACAGGATCAAGAAGAGTTGCATTTTGGTCAGAGATTTTAATAAGTCTAAAAACGGCTTCAGGGTTATGAAAAAGTCCTCTATCAATTTGGGAAGGACTGGCGCCTACCACAACTTTTATTGAGTAATTGTGCTCTACATCAAAGCCCCAGTTATTTTTAAGTGATTCTATTGATTCACCTTTTGGGTTGATCATATGCATCAGACTCTTCACAACCTTATACAAACCCTGGTGCCGTGGGAGAGAGTCGAACTCTCACAGGGTTACCCCCAGTGGTTTTTGAGACCACCGCGTATGCCATTCCGCCACCACGGCAATATACAAAAATTTTAACATCTATTAAACAAAGGGGGAAATATAAAAAGACTAAGACGCCCGATTCAGTAGAAAATCGAGCGTCTAGAAATCACGCGGCAGGGAGGGTATTGGGGTGCCGCATTCTTGCGATCCATCTCACTAGCTTTACCCCATAAAAAACCGCAAGCATAATCAGCTGTCCCATGAAGTATGGCCCAATATTCCACTGCCAATCCATTCTAGAGCTCAAGACGATGGAAAATATAAACACTGCCATCCCCTCGAAAACTCCAAACAGTGAATAGATAGCTATGAATGGAAGCTCATTGGGTTGACCAGCAATCTTGGGCGCAACATGATACAAAAGCGCTACACACAAGAAAGACACCACTCCTATGAACCAAGGGTTCAAACCAAAGGCCAGGGAAAGCATAACCAATGCGGCCTTAACCAAAAAGACAGCTAGGGTAATGTGATCCACTGGTTGCAGCGAATCCTGTGTGTGCACCTCAAACTCACCTTCCCCCACATCAGCAACAGTAGTCATTTTTCTCTCACCTCTCTTTCATATTTGGAATGACTTAAATTTACACTGAAAGTCAAAAAAAATCCACTAAGGACTATATTAAAAATAAAAAGAAAAACAAGCTGGCTACGCGCTTTTTAGTATAGCTTTTATACGCTAGGTTTGTTGGTGGTATCCGCCTCATAAAAACGAGTCCTATCCCCTTTGAAGTACAAGTCAATCTCCCCAGTTGGTCCGTTCCTGTGTTTTGAAATAATCAACTTTAAGTTCTCCCTATCCTCATCAATAGGCCTGTATAAAAACATTACCACATCTGCATCCTGTTCTATGCTGCCCGATTCACGCAAATCGGAAAGTTGCGGGCGCTTATCCCCTCCTCTTTGCTCAACCGCACGGGACAGCTGAGAGGCTGCAACAACCGGCACTTTAAGCTCGCGGGCCAGGTTTTTCAAAGCCTGAGAGATTTCTGACACTTCCTGTACTCTATTTTCCAAATTACGCCCTCTAACAAGCTGTAAGTAGTCAACCACAAGCATTTTAATACCGTGTTCCATCTGAAGACGCCTTGCCTTGGTTCTCATTTCCATAATATTTATTCCGGGCGTGTCATCTACATATATTGGGGCCTCGGCCAATTCCCCTGCTGCAATTGTGTATTTTTCAAAATCCTCTTCCTCAAGATTGCCCGTTGTAATCCTCCAGGCATCAATATCCCCCTGAGCGGAAATCATTCTATCCACAACCTGTTCCCTACTCATTTCGAGTGAAAAAATTCCAACGGGGACTTTATATCTGACTGAAGCAAACTGGGCAAAGTTACTCATAATTGAGGAGTTATGAACAAAAACATCATTGGCTACAAAATTCCCAAACCCATTCACTTCCAAATCATAAACTCTCTTCTCAGAAGCGGCCGTTATTGATACAATCCTGTCCCAAAAAATATCAGATGTAGCTAGGTTTTCTAAAAAAGTGTCATTAAACACCTTGGCCAATTTAAGTACTGTTTCTCTCCTTGGATTTCTTCTTGAAACATGAATATTATGGGACAAAGGCAAACCTAACTTCTGATACACACCTCTCCAAGATCTGTCCCCCTTTATTTTCTTAATATAGTCCCAAACCTCAATTGGAAGAGTATCTTTTGTCCACCCCTTTTTCTTACCCTTTGCAAGTTTATAAACTTGTTCAATTTGTTTCTCCTTACCTAAAATTCCTATCTCTTCTATGAACTTAATAACATCCTCTGACCCAAGCACCTCAACCTCAAAGGAAGTAAATGTTCTTCCTTCTTTTTTGTATCTCACCTTTTTCTCTCTTATTCTGGAAATTATCCCAAATCTCAAGAGCAAATGAGACACCTGTTTAACAAGCTTTTTAGAATTTGATGTATATGAAATCACTGGAGAACTGCCATTTTTCACATAAGCACTGCCATCACAGGCAAACAGTCTGTTCAAAAACAAAGCTATAAGAGGTTTGTTAAGCCTAAAAAAAGCATCTGGTATGGTCTTGTTATATGAATTCTTACCCATCAAATCAAAACTAATCATCAAATTTGTAACAGGGTTTTTTGGAGAGGAACCGCTAAACCCTTCAAGACCTAACTCCTGCTCATCTACTTGTAAAGCATTTTTTAGGAGTTTTAGGCTGCTCATATCAGGAAGGTTTTGCCCGTGATACCAACCATGAATAGTAGTGGGACTAAGACTACAAGAAAGAGCCAACCTTTTTTGAGTAAGATTAAAGTCCCTCATTAAAAATTGAAGCCTTTGTGAAAACTTCCTGCAAAACACATTTAAAGGACTTACAGCGTTTGATACAACATATGTAGAAGCTTTGTTACCAACCTTTTTATGAACTGCAATTTTAATATTACCAAGCTTTTTAGCGCAGGCTATAAAGTCTTCAACTACCTTTTCATTTGCATTAGTAAATGAAGGGGAAAGTCCAGTTAAACAGCCATCAGAAATCAAGTAGGCTACAAGACTTACTTTCTCCTCCTCAATAACACACTCCCCAAAATAAGGAAGCATCCTTGGAACACCCACCCTCTCTCCCACATTTAGCAAAGCAAGAGATACCCAACCTTTAGGAGTCAAAAAAGGATGGGATGCTGTAGTTTCAATTTCTCTCCCCAAGGCAGTCTTTACAAGGAAAACGGGCTTAATGCCATCATCTAGAAATCCAGAAGCCTCTGCTCTAAGGGATTTCATAATCTTCATGTCCAAAGAAACAAGACTGTTTTCTTTTTTCTCATACCTTTGCTTAACGGTAGTAACAATACCCGTTAAAGGATCAATCACTTCGGACTCCCCACTAACACATTTACCAATTGAAGGCCTGGCTGCAATGATAATGAGATTGCTATCCTGCAAACCTGAAAGCATATTATCAATAGTCTTAAAACCCGTAGGCACTCCTCTGACAGAGCCTTTCTTCTTGTGAAGCTCATCAAGTCTTTCAAAAGTTACTTCTAGAGTCTCTTTTATTGGGACAAAATCTCTCTTAAGCTGATCTTTTGAAACATCGTACAAAGCCTGCTCCGCCTGATCCAAAAGCTCATTAACCCCCACTTCTTCTTTAAATCCTAATTCGCCAACTTTAGAGGATACGGAAATCAGAGCCCGCCTAATTGCGTGGTCTTTTATAATATGCGCATAAAAATCAACGTTTGCAGAGGTTGGGACACTATTTACAAGCTCTGTCAGGTAGGTAGCCCCTCCAATATCCTTCAAAACTTTCAATTTTCTAAGCTCGTCAGGCACAGTAACCAAATCAGCAGGCTCTCTTTTTTCATACAAACTCAAAATAGCTTTGTAAATAAGGGCGTGCGCCTCTTTATAAAAATGCTCAGAGCGCAAAAATTCAGCCACTTTTATAATTGCGTCTTTATCAATCAGCAATGAGCCAAGCACAGACATTTCCGCTTCTATATTATGTGGTGGAATTTTGGCTTCAGTCATATCTTACATATCTATTTAATTACTCAAGGAAAAAAAGTAAAGAGCAAAGTCCCTAAAGCTATAACTGTTCAATCACAACTATCTGCGTTTCCTCAGGAAGATCGGATTTTTGGAAAATTTTAAGTTTGTCAACCTTTTTTACCCCATCACTTCCCCATTCATTTGTAAATTTTTCCAAAGGATTCATTTCAGAAGCTTTTGGAACTAATAACTTTTCAGTCCTAAAATGCATTGGAACAACAATTGACGGTTCCAACTGAGAAATTATCTCATCTACTTCTTCAGTACCAATAGTATAAATTCCACCAATAGGAACAAATAACACGTCCACAACTTCAAGCTCAGATACAATATCATCAGGAAGCACATGTCCCAAATCTCCAAGATGAAGCATAAAAATCCCATCCACCTCAACATAATAGATAGTGTTTAAACCGCGCTCTTTCCCCTCTTTATCATCATGAAAGCTCTTAAACCCTCTGACATAAACACCTTTCAAATCGTATTCCCCCGGAGCATTGATAACAAACGGAACGGAACCGTCAGACCCCTTAACACCTTCAACAAAATTGTGATCAAAATGGTTATGAGAAACACAAACAACATCAGCCTCAAGCTTTGGCAGTTTGTAACCAATCTCAGAAGAATACGGATCAAAAACAATACTTGAAGTTTTGCCTTTTACTTTAAAACAGGAATGACCTGCAAAAGAGATTTCCATAGCCTTGACTATACCATATTTGCTATACTGGTAAATATACTTATAGAAGTTTTTTATGCCTGAAGATATAGTAGCCCAAGAGGCTGTGAAAGTTGAAAAGAAAAGACCTTTTAAAAAACTCACTCTTATACTTCTTGTAGGCTTTGTAATACTAATCCTGCTGGTTGGCGGAGTTTTGTTACTGGCATCTTCTATTTTTCGCCCTCCTGAAAAAAAAGAAGAAATAAAAGAAGAAATAAAAAAAGACGTTACAACCATAAACCCAACCAAAATAATAACTTACAGAATTAAATCTCTGCCTATTGACTCTGTTTTTTCATTCATTCATATCGGCCAGGCAACAGCCAGGTATTCTCCACTAACCGCTTACAATTTAACAAATGAGAATAAAATTTTTACTCAAGCACTTTCTCTTTTAGCGTCTTCACAGGAATCAAGGGGAACCTGCTTTGCAGACGGGGAAAACCCTCTCACTTTTTCACAAGACAGGCTTGCAACTTATTGTTTAGAAGCAAGAACTCCAAAAGAGCTGATTATCAAAAAAATTGATCTCAAAACAAAAGACTATAAAGAATTTATTTTTGAAACAGACTTTGAACTTTTTTCACTTTCCCCGTCCTCAAGAGTAATTTCATCAAGAGATGGCGACCAAGCGCTAATCTACAGCAGTTTTGGCACCTATATTCTGGAGTCTTCAAGCGGAAATCTTTACAAAATGGATTTTCCTTCAAATCTTTCAATAACCAAAACTATAAATATTAGCAATGTGGAAGCTGCGTTTATAACGGATATTAATAAAATTTACAGAGTAAACTTCAGCAATCACAAAGGCGGAATCTTTGATGTTAACTTTATTGGACTGACTCAAGAGAATTTGAGGAAGGGTCTTGAAACCACAAGACTGGCAAAAGATGGGAGGAGGCTTGTGTTTACAATATCGGATAAAATTGAAGAACTGCCACCTGACAAAAACCCAAATTATCAGGCCGTAGTTGCCTACAATATTGACCTTGCTACCGCCAAGATATCAGATGAATTAAATTATGAAGAAAAGTTTCTAGTAAGTTGCAAAAACCTTATGGGGTCAAAATACTGCGTTTATAAGTCACTTGAGCTTAACAAAGATAGCGGAAGGTATATAGAAAGTTATGTGCTAAAGGAATTTGATCTCCCTTTTGTTGAGATTGCAAAATTCCTAAATAGAAGTGATAAATACACAAGTCATCTTCAAACTTTTGACTACAATCAGGATTTTATGTTTCTGGAAACCCTTATTTATGAGGACCCAAATAGGCTGGATGAAACTCTGGCAAAACAAACCGTTTTTGTGTACAAAACAGCAGCAAAGAAACTGCAGGCGCTTTCCTACTATTAAATTGGTATGACTGAGAATTACAACAAATTAGCTAAAATTCTTGTCAACTACTCTACAAAAGTCAAAAAGGGAGAAAAGGTAATGATTCATATGATAGAACCTGAATCCCTTCCGCTTATCTCAGAAATTTACAAAGAAGTAGTTAAGGCAGGAGGTTTTGCTGAAGTCTATTTTTCTTCAGTTTATTTTACCCGCTCTTTGTTACAGTTTGGCAACCTGGCACAAATTTCTTATCAAACTCCAGTTGAAAACTTTGGCATTGAGCAGGCTGATGTATGGATCGGTATTCGCGCAATCAGAAACCCCTATGAACTTAAAGACTCCAATACCAAAAAGCTTAATTTATACAACAAAGTTGTAGGAGATACGGCACACAAAAGAGTTGAAGGCACCCGTTGGGTCATTGCCCGGGTCCCAACAGAGGCTTTTGCCCAGCAGGCGGAGATGAGCTTAGAACAAGCTATGCAGTTTTACTTCTCCTCTACCCTTGTTGACTGGGCCAAAGAAGCTTTAAAGTGGAAAAAGTGGATGGCAGCTTTCCAACAGGCAGAAACTGTAAGAATTATTGGCCATGAAACAGACCTGTCATTGTCCACCAAAGGCCGCAAGTACGTTTTGGCAGGCGGTCAGTACAACATGCCGGATGGCGAGTTTTTTACAGCTCCGGTTGAAACAAGCGTGGAAGGCAAAATCTTCTACGAGTTCCCTTCTCAAAAATCAGGTAAAGTAGTGAGAAACATCCGATTGGAGTTTAAAAAAGGTGCCATTGTTAAAGCAACCGCCACTGAAAATGAAGATGTCCTCTTAGAAACAATCGCAACAGATAAAGGCTCCAAATATCTTGGCGAGCTTGGAATTGGCACAAACTACGGTATAGACCGTTTTGTTATGGAAACCCTCTTTGATGAAAAAATCGGGGGCACCATTCACACAGCAATAGGCCGCGCTTACACAGAAAATAAAGGCACCAACCAATCTGCAGTCCACTGGGATCTTGTGAAAGACCTAAGAAGTGAGGGTCAAATTCTCCTAGACGGTAAAAAAATATTTGAAAACGGAAAATTCCTGATCTAATCTAATACAGAAAACAGGTAGCCCCCAAAGCACAAGCGCACTTTAGGGGCATGAGTCGTTACATGGTAACCACCCTTATGATAAGAGCCAAGCCGAACAGAAGAAAACCCACTCCAACATCAACTTTGTCCCCTCTAATGGAGCCAAATAGCATGGCAAACACCCCAATAAATCCCACAATCACAAGGATCAAGGGGTTAAAGCCGAGTTGCCCTCTGGATCCAGATGAGATAGTAAAGGCAAGTACAGCAGCCAACACCAATCTCAGGAGGATACCCATCAGAAACCTCTTCACAGGTGTTTTTTTCATTTTCAACAACTCCCTTCTTAGCAAGAATCTTCTCAAGTACCAACGGTTGCTGTCAAATCTCCTTCCCCGTGCTACCATAAGTCCATGGACAAACCAACTCTTCAAAACTCAGCCAACAACGCAATCGTAAACTGCATGGAGCTTGTGCCAACCGACAGACTTGTCATAATCACAGACCAAGAAACTTTAGAAATCGGCCAAGCCCTACTCACAGAAGCACAAAAGATTACTTCCTCTACCCTCCTTCTTAAAATAGAAGACTATGGCACTCGCCCCATGCAAAGCTTTCCCAACAAGTTAGAGCAAGACATAAAAACCTTCAACCCAAACTGCTCAATCTATGCAGCACAAGGCAAAGAAGGAGAATTACCCAAATTCCGTTCAAAGCTTATTGATCTTTTGGCCTATCAGCTAAACTGCGCCCACGCCCACATGATAGCAATCACAAAGGAAATTATGCTTGACGGCATGGATACAGACTACGGCAAACTCTATGACATCACACAAAAAATCTACAACATTTGCAAAACCGCTAAAGAAATCAAGGTAACAAACAATAAAGGCACAGACGTCACCGCAAAACTCTCCCCAAAGCTCAACTGGGTCTCAAGTCACGGTAAAATCAAGCTTTCAGAAGGCAAATCCTGGCAAAACCTTCCGGGAACAGAAACGTTCACAAGCCCAGAAAGCGTTGATGGTACAGTTGTTGCAGAAATACTGGGCGACTACTTTTCAGAAAAGTATGGTCAACTCACACATCCCGTTACTTTCAAATTAAAAGATGGCTTCTGCTACAACTTAACCTGCCAAGACAAAAACTTAGAGCAAGAATTAAAACTGTATATGTTCACCTCTCCTCTTGGCAACAGAGTCGGCGAATTTGCAATTGGCACAAACATAGGTCTTAAAAAGTTTATAGGAAATCTCTTGCAAGATGAAAAATATCCCGGAATGCACATGGCATTTGGCCACCCTTATCCCAAAGAAACCGGCGCAGACTGGGACTCCCCAACCCACCTTGACGTTATCCCAACAGGAGTAGACATTTTTATAGACGGCAAACAAATAATGAAAAAAGGGAAATTTGACATGACTTCTTTAGCTTAATAAATCAAAATCCCGAACAAAAGTATTGCCTTTTGCCCGGGATCAAAGACTCTAAAGTCACAGAGAAAATTGGCGTTTGACAAAAGGTTGCACCAGCACATAACCTGCAAAAAACATTGCCACAGTGGCTACAACTCCTGAAAAACTGCGTGGGAAGTCTTTTTTTCCATTCTCCATAGCCACTTTCCCCGGAGCCTCCAAAAACCTTACCCTGGCACTCGCATCACAACTTAAAGAAAACTTCCTAATCTCCCCTCCCAGCTTGTTCTCACCCGGATCAAGTTGGACTTTCTCAGAGTCTGTTGTAAGCGCGCAGTAAGTTTCTGAGTGAATGGAAAGCTCAATTGGACCATCCCCCTCAATAGTCACAATGTAACCGTCATAAACTTGAAGGTTAATTGTATCTTCAGGACCCATCACCCAAGGTCTGGTGAGGTAGTCAAAACTCACAGCATACAAACCGAATGACAGAATGGCACTTACCACCCAAAGGGCAAGCCAAACAACTCTTTTAAAAATCATTTCAAGTCTCCTTTTTTCTTTCTTTGGAATTGAACCTATGTTACTACAAACAAAAAATTCTTCAAAATCCAATTTGTGCTTTATCTACACAGGAGTTAGTATTCTATTATTAAAAAGGTCTTCTAATTCTAAGACCTCTAAGTCAAGGAAAATTCCATGGTTTACTATATTAAAAACAAGAAATATGTTTATTCCTCAGCTACTACCCAGGGTATTGAAGTAAAATATCTTGGCAGAGACAATTCCACAGGAAAGCACATTTTCAGACACCAATTTGAAAGTGGGTATGAAAGAATCCTTCTCACAGAGGAAGAAGCAGAAAAGCAAATTTCGGAAATTCCACAAAGTTAAAAACGTTCCGGATAGTAAGGCCAAAAGCTTATATTATCCGGAATATATCACCTCTTCAGCCTTTCATAATCCAAAACACCACAAAGGAGCCAATCAACAGAAGGGCGCCCATCAACGCACCTCCCGGTTGGTTAGCAAACGCAGCAAAGAGAAGCTGAAATGTCCCAATCAGCCCAAGGCCTAGTGAAGTATCCCAAAACTTCCTCTTTTTATCCAATTCGGCATTGCCCCACAAATCCCGCAGTGATAATATAAATCCATGCTTTCAGTAGACTCTTATAAAGGTGTCAGGGATTTTTTCCCGGAAGACATTAAACTTAGAAACTACATTTTCTCAACCTGGCGTAAGGTTTGTGAATCCTTTGGCTTTGAAGAATACGATGGCCCCTTTCTTGAGCCCTTTGAGCTTTTTGCAAGTAAGTCTGGAGAGGAATTGGTTAACCAGCAGCTCTATTCATTTGAAGATAGAGCAAATAGAAAAGTTGCAATCAGGCCTGAAATGACCCCAACGGTCTCAAGAATGGCAGCAAAAAAAATGCAGGAAGGCTACCCTATCCCAATCAAGTGGTTCTCAATTGCCAACTTTTACCGCTATGAAAAGCCTCAAAAGGGCAGAGGAAGAGAGTTTTACCAACTTAATGTAGATATTTTTGGTGAGAATAGCGTTGAAGCGGATCTTGAAAATCTTCTCCTTAATAACGCCCTAATGAAAGCATTTAATGCAAAGCCTGAGATGTATAAAATAAGAGTTAATAACAGATACCTTCTAAACTACCTTTTTGATGAAGTGGTCAAAGCCTCAGAGGAGCAAAAACTTCCACTTGCAAAAGCAATAGACACAAAAGAAAAGGTTTCTGATGAAGACTTCAATAAAGTGCTTTTAAAGCTTAACTTTTCACAGGCACAGGTTGCAAAAATAATTGAACTACTAACTTACAAAATTGAAGACATTAAAAGCCTTAAAAACCTTCCGGAGCAACCTAAGCAATTATTAAAACTTTTTGAGTTAATAGAAAAAGCAGGTCTTAAAAGCATAGTTTTTGATCCCACCATTGTCAGGGGACTAGATTACTATGACGGCAATGTGTTTGAACAGTTTGACATGACCCCTGGAAATAATAGATCCATGTTTGGCGGGGGAAGATATGATGGGCTAATTTCCCTTTTCATAAATAAAAAGGTTCCCGCCGTAGGCTTTGCACAGGGAGACATAACTCTTACCCAGTTTCTCAAAGACTGGAATCTTATTCCAAACTTTACCTCTTCAATAAATGTACTGGTAACGGTTTTCCCAAACAACCCAAACTGTTATCTAAAATCCTTAGAACTTGCTCAAAAGCTAAGAGGTGAAAATATTACTTCAGAGCTTTTCCTTGATCCAAAAGCGGAGCTTAACAAACAAATCAAGTATGCGGACAAGAAAAAAATTCCTTTTGTTTTAATCATAGGACCGGACGAACTTGCAAAAAACTCAATTACAGTTAAAAATATGCTATCAGGAGCGCAAAATACCACAAGCACCAAAGATATTAGAAATTTTATAAACTCACTGCCTCCAAAATCTTTATGATAACTGTAAATTCTGATCTGGAACCTAAAAAAATAATTAAACCCAGGAAAAAAGGTCCTGTGATTAAGGCCCCTGAAATAAAGCGCCTTCATGAAAGCCCTGAACTACCTCAAGTTAAAAAAGTTGTGTTACTAAGCATACCCATTGCACTACTTTTATTTTTGCTATCATCTTACACACCCAAAATCAAGCAAAGATTGTATGGAATTACTCAGCCCACTCAACCTTTTAAAAACAACAGTCAAATCAAACCTCAACCGGAAGTTAAGCAAACTACAACACAACCCCCTCAACCAACTCCTCAAACCTCAAGTGTGAAAAAACTCCAAAGTATCACTGAGCAAGAGCTAAATGAACTAATCAATAAGCGGCTTCAGGAACAAGATCCCAACAACAAAACTACTGCCACCGTAAAAATTGAGACGGACAAAATTTCCTACACCATAACAGATGCATCTAATATCTCTGGCACAATCTTTCTTGGACTTGCTCAGAATAAAAAGGTCCTGGAGGTCAAAAGCTATGACTTTTCTAAACTTCCCCAAACAAACAAAGACACAACAGATAAATTTGCCGCTCTTTTAGGGGCTAGCATTTCACTCATCCTAGATCAGGCAAAAAACGGCGAAATTGTTGAACTTAAAATCCTTGATAAAAAAATTGAGATTGTCTATATATAACAAACCCATTACAATTCTAAGAGTATGAATGATCTGCCCAAACTTGAAAGAAAGCACAAACTTGCCATTTTGTATTTAATGGTCGTTTCTCTCATTTGGGGCGCAGCCGGTCCAATCATCAAGTTAACTCTTGAATACCTCCCTCCTTTCACTTTTCTTTTTTTAAGATTTCTTGTTGCAACTGTTTTTGTTCTTCCCTTTTTGATTGCAGAAGATCACAAACATCCGGTAAGCCGTAAAGATTGGGTAAATCTAATACTTTTAAGCTTTCTTGGTGGGACAATGACTTTGGCATTTGTTTTTTTGGGCTTTTCCTATACAAGTTCCCTCGATGGCTCCATTATTTCAGCTATGTCCCCAATTATCATTTTGGTAGCTTCTTCAAAACTACTTGGGGAAAAGATCTCTCCCAATGAAAAAAAGGGCGCCATAATTTCCCTTGCAGGTACTTTCATCATCATAATTCAGCCCATTCTTGAAGTAGGTCTTCAGGGAAATACGGCAAGTTCACTCTATCGCCTCCTTGGAAACATTTTGATTTTAGCCTCCCTTATAACCTGGACAGCCTACACCATATGGTCTAAAAAGCTTTTTGACCACAGACCCTCCAAGCTTGGCTCCTTTCTTCATTATTTCCACCTAAGAAGCTCACTCAAAGAATACTCTCCTTTTTTTGTAACCGGTGTTTTATGTCTTGTGTCTTTGATATCATTCACGCCTCTGGCAGCATTTGAGCTTGCCACCCATTCTGGCTTCAGAACCCCTTCTCTTCAAAACTTCCAGGACGCAATAGAAGAAACATATGAATTTCCCCAAATTTCCTCAGACATGGTTAAACCCATATTTGGAGTTTTTTATATGGGCATTATGTCAACTCTTGTTGCATACGGGCTATACGAATGGGCAATAAAGCAAATCCCCGTGGCAGAAACCGCCATTTTTTCATACCTTGCCCCAATCTTTGCAATCCCAGTAGCTTATATTCTTCTGGGAGAAAAAATAAGTTTTTGGTTTATAGTCGGCTGCGTCATAATTGGGTACGGGGTGTATATAAGTGAAAAAAATCGAGATAAAATTCAGTAGTAGAACAATTTTACCTATTCACCTACCAATACGGCGGGAGCTCTATGCATTTGGTTATGTTTGTAGGGACCAAAAGTCTTGAATTCTCCCAAGTCAGAAGTCCTCTCTATTATAGATGCTCCATTTGAAGCATCCATTAAGGCTATCTTAAGATTGTTTCCCTGCGTTAACTCAAAACAAGTATGCACAAAATCATCAAGAGTAATCATTTCAGAGGAGCCGCCGGCAACAAGATAAGACATGAAATCCTCCTCCCCTATTTTATAGCTTACATAAGCTCCCCAAGTATAAGCGGACCTGCCTATCTCTTCTTCAGAACCGTTAAAGGTCCATTTCTGTTTTGATAGCTCCTTCCAGTTGTCTTGTTCTATTGTATAAACCGCCTGTAAAAAGGCTTTACCATCCTCTTGGGCCTCTACCAAACCCATTTTGTCCACAATCACCAACAATCCATTTTTAATTACAACTCCCCCTGAGGATAAATTATGTAAAGTTTCACCTACATCAATTCCTTCAAATCGGGATTTAATTTCAGAAGCTCCAAGGGAAACACCATCTGAGGAAACTGCAGGTAAACTAAACTTTATTTCTCCTCTTTTTACAGGTTCTTCCTCAGGATTTTTTGAGCTGGCTCTGAGATGAACATAATCTCCTTCAACATAAGAAACAGGGCCAATTATGGCGCCTTCAAAATGCTCATCTGACATTAGCTCCTCTCTAAAACCAGTATTAAGCCTTTGAAGTTTAAAGTTTAAGTTAGGGTCAAATGTTGAAAAGTAACATGTTTTTCTTTTCTCTTTAGCTTCTTTTCTTTCAATTATCACAACCTTTTCAGTCACAAATTTTGGATCTTCCAAAACAGCTTGTCTCTCAATTCTAAAAGTATCTCCCTCAAATGCATCCAGTGTTTCTAATTTGGAGGCTACCCTACCTTTTGCACTATCTGCTTTATCAGCAACCCAAGCTACAGCGTTTAGTACCTGATTTGCCTTACTAAGTTCCTCAAAAAACTTGAGTCCAGCCCCAGAAGCTAAAGCACCTCCTCCCAATTTCAAAAAGTCTCTCCGGGTTAACTTTCTTGCACCTGAATTTCTTGCCCCTGAAGCAGAATCATCTGTAGCAAGTGAATCCTCCTGGATTGCCTTTTCAGGCAGTGAGTCTCCTTTAGGATGGTCGCTAAATGCTCTCATTGAGTTATGATTACACAAATCTTTACCTAGAAAAAGGGCGTAAGTAAAGCATTTATAAACCTATAGTATTGACTTTTTCCCCTTGTTTGACTTATAATGAGGGTCGGTTCCCAAGGTTTTGTCTTTTCCAACATAAGTATTTCGGAAAACACGTGATAGGTGTTACCGATATGTTGGGAATAAAGTAAGCTGGAAAATCCAGCTTGCTATCCAGTCGTTTTCCCTAGACTCTAGGACACCCTTGAAATAGCAGCACTATTGCTAAGCACTTTTCAAGAACGAACTAGACCTGAGGAAAAAACGTAGGATAATCTGAACGGCAAAACCATCCGGAACCCCCAACGCGCCAATTGAAATGTCTAACAGGACAAATCAACTGGCGCTTTCTTTTTTGCCCATAAACTTCCCAGCAGCCTCAAAACCTCACCCAACTCACCGGCTTGCTAGCTCACCCCAACCCCTGCTATAATCCAATTCGCTTATGAAAGATACCATTCACCCAAAATTTTACACTGACTGCGCTGTAACTTGCGCTTGCGGCAATACTTTTACTACAGGATCAACAGTACCAAAAATCAGCGTAGACATTTGCAGTAACTGCCACCCCTTTTATACAGGCACTGAAAGACTTGTTGATACAGAAGGAAGAGTAGATAAATTTGCCAAAAGGCAAGCTCAAGCCAAGGAAAACCTCAAAGAAAAAAAGCAGAAAGACGATGAGAAAATCAGAAAAGCCTCTCAAGTTAACCCCAAAACCCTCAAAGAACTCAAATCAGAAGTAGAAGCCCAAAATTAGATTTCCCCGCAGCTTATGGATTTACCAACAAAACATCTTGAAGAAGAGTTGATCGCTATCACCATCAAACTCAAAGACGCTCAAAAGCTTTTACAAACTGCCTCAGACGCGGAAATGCAAAAGCTGGCAACTGATGAAATATCAATACTCCAATCTGAAAAAGATGCACTCCAACTAAGCCTTTCAGCACTCAAAGGTGAGACCCTCCAAGTCAACCCGCCCACAGAATCCCTTGAAATAAATCCGGACGCTGCAATTTTAGAAATAAGAGCAGGCGCGGGCGGTGATGAAGCGGGTCTTTTTGCAGGTGACTTACTCACTATGTACTTAAGATATGCTGAAAAAAAAGGCTGGAAAGTATCCTTTATTTCAAAAGCGGAGGGCATGACGGGAGAAATCAGAAACGCTTCAGTTGAGCTCAAAGGGGTTGGAGTGTTTAGCTTACTTAAAAATGAATCGGGGGTCCATAGAGTCCAGCGAGTACCCACAACAGAAGCGGGCGGAAGAATACATACATCAACCGCTACGGTTGCCGTTATGCCGGAAGTAACACCCGTTCAGGTTGATATTAACCCTAAAGATATTGAAATGGACTATTTTCATGCGTCAGGCCACGGAGGCCAAAATGTGAATAAAGTTGAAACCGCTGTCAGATTAAAGCATGTGCCTACGGGAATTGTTGTTGAGTCCCAAGAACAGAGGCACCAGGCACAAAACAGAGATAAAGCAATGCAACTTTTAAGGTCTCGGCTCTATGATTTGATGGTCAAACAACAAAAGTCTAAAGTCGATGAGCTAAGAGCAGACAAGATTGGCACAGGAGACAGAAGTGAGAAAATAAGAACCTATAATTTCCCTCAAGACAGAATTACTGATCACAGAATAAAACAGTCTTTTCACAACATCCCGGCAATTCTAAATGGAGAAATTGAAGAAATGCTAGCCAAAACAGCTCAAACAAACTCTCCCACCGCTCTTTCTTAAAACACTTCCCCATTCCCAAAGACCTAAACAAATTTTACTCTTGCGGAGCCTCTCCAAGAGTAGCATCTAAACTCAAGATCTCACCTTTTCTGTCTATTTTAAGATTGACCTTGTCCCCTACTTGGTGCTTTTGCTGAATTTCAACATCTAAAGGATTTTTATCATTTATTTTGGAGCCGTCCATTTCAATAATTATATCCCCTCTTTGTAAACCGGCCTTATCTGCTGGAGTATCAACCCCAACCCTGGAAATAAACGCTCCTTCAGGAAATCTTCTTAACGCTGCTATGTCTTTGGTAATAAGACTAAAATTCACCCCAAGAAAAGGTCTTATGATTCTCCCTTTTTCCTCAAAAGTCTTAAGTACGGGAACTACATGACTTGAAGGGATGGCAAAACCAATGTTTTCTGCCCCACGCGTAGTTGCAACGTTTACTCCTACTACTTGCCCATAAAGATTAAGTAGCGGACCTCCTGAGTTTCCGGGATTTAACGCAGCATCAGTTTGAATAACATCATTATAAGCTTTTGTGTCTCCGCCAAATGGGCTGGAAGAAGCAGTGACCTGTCTTGAAACTCCTGAGATAACGCCAACTGTAACAGTATTTGAAAACTGTCCCAAAGCGTTTCCTATGGCTATTGCTTTCTGACCGACCTTCAAGTTAGACGAATCCCCAAGATCCACCGTTGGCAAATCGGAAGCATTAAGTTCCAGTAAAGCCAAATCATCAACAGGATCTCTGTGAATCTTTTTAACATCAAAAGATTTGCCGTCTTTCAAAACTACAGAATATTCAGAGGAAGTGTCTGACACAACATGACTGTTTGTAACAACCAAGCCATTTGTTTTGACAATAAAGCCCGTTCCTATTCCCTGCTCGCTTGAAACAGGTCCGGAAAAAGGATCAAAATCAACGCTTTTTTCAACAATGGAAACAACTGCCGGAGACACCTGATCAACAACTCCAATTATTGCAGATTCTTCCTCAACAACCGATTGTTTAAGTACAACACTGTCTCTCTTATCAGCTTTCCCAAAATTCAAAATACTTTTTACAGAAGACTTAACAGAAGAAACCATATCTTTGAGTGGATTTGTAGAACTGCTTTTGCCAATCAAAAACCAAAGAAAAAAAACAAACACTAAAGTATAAATGACACCGGTCAGTACATTTCTATTTTTTGGCATTATTAAGTTCTCCTTTTAAAACCTCTACTGCTTTTTCCTCTTGAGGGTCTTTACCCGCCTTAACATCTTCCTCCGTCACTTCAACTTCAAAATCAGGCTTTAACCCAACTTTGTGAACCCATGTTTTATTTGGCGTTAGCCACTTTGCAATAGTCACATGGAGGGAAGAGCCATCATCAAAATCATTTGACGCCTGAACAGTCCCCTTGCCAAAAGACGTAAGCCCAACAAGTTTGGCTCTTTTGTTATCATACAAAGCACCAGAAACAATCTCTGATGCTGAAGCGCTTCCTTTGTCAATCAAAATAACTACAGGTTTGTCCAACAAAAGCCCTTTTCTATCAGCTTTCTGTTCAGTCTTAAGACCTTCTGCTGTTTCTTCAAATAAAACTGTCTTTCCTATAGGCAAAAACTCTGAGGCTATATAAGTTGCGGCTGACAAATAACCCCCCGGGTTTCCTCTGACATCAAGAACCACTCCTTTAAGGTTTGGCATTTGGGCAAGCATCTCACCAACAGACTCAGTCCACTGCTTAGTGGTGCTGTCCCCAAACCTGGCAAGTCTCAAGTACCCAATCCCCTCACCCAAATCTTTCCATGAAACGCTCTTGGCAACTATCTGCCCTCGGGTTATCTTAAGATCAAAAGGCTCGCTATCAGCTCTTTGAAATTTAAGCGTGGAAACGGTACCTGAAGGTCCTCTGATCTTTGACACCGCATCACTCATGGATAATCCAAGTGTAGTGGCCCCTTCAATCTCAAGTATTTTATCCCCGGGTTTAACCCCTGCACTTTTAGCAGGAGAGCCTTCAATTGGAGAAATTACAATAAGCTGCTTATCTTTAAACCCAAGTTCAGCCCCAATGCCTTCATACACCCCATTCAAAGAACTGGTTGCAAGTTTATTTTGTTCGGGTGTGAAAAAAGCTGTGTAGTCATCTCCCGCGGAATTGACCATGCCTGAAATCGCCCCATATAAAAGTTTTCTGGCATCAAGCGGCCTCTCAAGGTAATTTTTATTTAAAGCGTCCCAAACTTCCCAAAATATCTTAAAATCAACATTCTGATCCTGAGGCTCCTTATTTATAATGTTAATAACTGGAGGGGTTCTCTTAAGCTGAACGTCATAGCCTTTCTTGCCAACGTTTAACCCCCCAATAAAAGAGCCAACTAGTAACAGGGAGACAAATATATAATTAAAAGTTCTAGAAGAGCTCATAAACTTAACAACTGGGATCTTAAAAGTCCAACACCAGAATATTTGTAGGCTTAGCGTAAATTATCTTTCCGCCTTGATGAAGTCTTACCCTAAATCTATCCTTTTCTTCATCCTCAAGTGTGCCCATCCATCCAAAGTATGGTCTTTCAAGAACTTGAACAATCATACCACTTTTAGGTTCTGAAAATAAACTAAGTTTTTCTTTGTTTACCAGTTTGCTAAACTTCCTATCGCTTGGAATAAAGATTTCCCCTTTCTTTCCTCTGATAAAAATGTATCTGTTGGCAACACTGTTAAATAAATCGAATATCTCCTGCGGTGTTGGAATTCTCCCAAACCCGCTTATAGCGCCCAAAGCAAAATTGTTGGCCTTGGCAAATTCAAGCGTTGTCTTATCGCACCCGCCAGCTATCAAGCCTTTAACTCCAAGATTCATAGCTTTTTTAACATTATTGAGTTTTACAAAATAGCCTGTATAAATGACTTTCCCTGCAATTTCTTTGGTGAAGTTATTAAAGTAAGGGTCTTCAAGAATTTCCGAAGGATTGGGAAATACAATCAGTTCTCCTTCTGCATCATGAGGAGTAGAAGCGGCAAAATAAACAATTGTGGCAGAGCCCTGAATCAGCACGGATTTATTTGCAAGAACTTCTTTTACCTCCCCCCAAAGACCGGATAATAGTGAAAAGTTAACCTTGTCCTGTTCAAAATAATAACCGTTAGCATCTTTTCTAATAAAACCGTTAAAGGAAGCATAAAGTCTCACAATTCTTATAGCGTTTTTTTTATACTCCCCTATCTCTATACCTTTTTCAATAAATGTATCGATTGGCTTTTTAAGTACAAATTCTTGAGGAATTTTTACCTTGAAATAACTTACTTTGGTTCCACCTATTTTGGTAAAAGGCTCTACATTTTCTCCTGTTTTAACAAAAATTTCACCCTCTTCAGGCAAAGTTCTTTCAACCAAAAACGAATTAGTGGTAAAAACTTTTTGGACTAAGGGTAGTTTTTTCTTCATAAAAACCTAAAATGCTCTTGAAACTGAAACAAGCTGATCCTCCCAGCTCTTAACAAACAATTTCTTCTGGGCTAAAGGATAGTCCTTCTCTTTGTCTTTATCTCTTGTATCTAAAACAATGCCAAACACCCCACCCGGTACTACTTTTTCAAACGCCCCAAACCTCTTTGAGCCAACTTTTAATACTACACTTTCACCCGATGTTAGAGGCCTGGTAAATAGTTCTCCTTTTTCAACCCTAAAATCTTCAATTGTCCCTGTTCCCGAATCAATCTCGCAGGTAAGATCATCCGCCAGATTTACAACAGACCCAAGTGAAATAAATTTAGGCATAGAGATTTTTTGAAAAAGCTCATTTTCAAAAAAGCTGAGCGCGCTGGAAGAGCCAAGAAAGTTTGAAAAATCAAATTTAAAATTATAAAACCCAAAACTGCAAAGCGAATCAAGAGCCAAAAGCATAAATCTTGCCAAGAGCCTTTCTTCATCTACAGTTCTTGTAGTAGAAAAAATAATAGTTTTGGGTTCCATTACATTTCCCTGAGGAATAAGCGGACAATTTGTCCTGGCTATTTCTTTAAGATAGTAGAGCTCCTCATAAATATCTCTGTCTGAACTTGCTTCAATATACGGATACAAATTTAGATTTTCAAAATAGTTTTTAAGCGTTTCCTCTTTTTCATCAAAGAACAACTCCTTTTTCACCGCCGCAAAGTTTTTATCTTCAAAAAAGACTCCCGCAGAGGAACCTACATGCAGATGGCTAAAATACCTAAAATCAATAGGATAAAGAGACCTAAAAGCCTCATCTTTACTGCAAAATCTGCAATTTTTAACGCTCACGCCAAGATCGGTTGTTGTGGCAGCATATATTAGAAGCTTGTCCTGAATTTTGATATCAAGTTCCTCTTCAAGTTCAGAAAGAAGCCTTAAAAACTCCTGTGTCTTGCTTGGCCTATTAGCATAGAAAATATTTGGAGACATCAATGGGAGACGACTCACCTTATAAGATAAATCATCATTTACAAGAAGAGCCGTAGCTGATCCTCTGGAATAGTCAATTGATAAGACAGGCATATGTCACAATAATAATTCAAAAAAAGCATTCCTTAAAGGGCGTGGTTTTCAGTGTAGGCAATTAAGGCCATCAGCCTTGCCCTCTTTACCTCAGTTGTAAGGGATCTTTGGTGCTTACTACAAAGACCTGATCTTGATTTTGGAATAATCTTTCCTCTATCCGTAATAAATCTTTTGATTTTCAGAACTTCCTTAAAAGAAGGCTCCTCTTTTGCTTTACAAAAATAACACTCCGGTACAATCTGTTCCAGCCTTCTTCTTCTTTTTCTTGATTCAAATGCCATAGTACATATCCTTTAAATTAAAACGGTATTTCATCTGAGGAAATATCCTCATCTACCGCGCTGTCTTTTTTACTCTTGGTCTTTTTTTCCGGTTTTTCAGCTTTAACTTCCTCAAACTCAGTCTTTGTATCAGCTGCATATTCAAAATCCTGTTCGTTCTCTCTTCTCCCACCCAAAACCACCATATCCTCAGCAACTATTTCAGTTTTATAATGTTTTACACCTTTATCATCAACCCAGTCCCTGGTTTGCAACCGTCCTTCAATGAAAACCTTAGTCCCCTTTTTAAGAAGCTGCGTGCAAAGCTCTGCAAGCTTATTCCACGCAACAATATTATGAAATTCAGTTTCTTCTTTTCTATCCCCTTCAACTTTCCAAGCTCTGTTTGTGGCTAAACCAAAAGTTGTTACTGCATGACCTTGAGGGGTATAGCGCATTTCGGGATCTCTTGTAAGGTTACCAACAAGAATTACTTTGTTTACACTTCTTGACATAAGATTACTTTCCCTCCCCTTTGATAACCAAATACCTTACAACTTCAGGGAGTAAGTTGAATTTGGAGGTTACCTTTTTAAGTGAGGTTGGAGTGAGAGTAAAATCAAAAGATGCATAGTAACACTCTTGCATACCTTTTATTTCATAGGCAAGCTTTCTTTTTCCCCAGAGGTCCTCTTTCTCAATTTTGCCGTCTGAACTTTTAATTAAGTCTTTGACAGAGTCAAGAACTTTTTTGTTCTGCTCTTCTGTCAAACTTGGCTTTGTCATCAAAACTACTTCATATTTCATATTCTAACCTGCATTGTATCAAATTATTTTTCTGTTGTAAACACCTTAAATTTTAAACTCAACCAATGTTACACCAAAGAAGATGCACCCGCAAGCCAAAAATGGTAGAATGGCCACCAATAAATCTAGAAGTAATAAGGAGAGGAAGACAATGTTTATTCCAGCAAAGCTGGGGTGGGCAATCATTGGCGGGCTGATAGCTTCTTTAGTCCTATGTGCTTCGGCAGGCCTTACTTCCCTTTCAGACAGTATCAAGGACACGCAAATGGCCATGAACTGTCAGACATCTAGCCCTCAGGAAGCCTTTGGGACGGTTCGCCAGAACAACGGCGCATCTATAACCATTGATTATTCCATTGAGGTCTCAGATGATTTTGGGAAACATAGCCGCACTGTCACAAGGACCTTCACTCCCTGCAAAGAGAGTGGAATCACAAGAGACTGGCCAGGAACCGACTATCAGGTTCGCCTGTTATTCTCAGGTGACTACCTCACAAACATAGTCTGGGTTGGGGGTCCCTAGTTGCCTACGCCTACACCCATCCCAAAAGGAGGCGTGAAGACTTCAAAAATCTTTACGCCTCAAAGCCCTAAACACTAAACCTAAACTCCACCACATCTCCGTCTCTCATTACGTACTCTTTGCCTTCAAGTCTCATCTTCCCCCCAAGCTTAGCTTTTTCAAAACTTCTGCTCTCAATCAAAGCAGAAAAACTTACAATTTCAGCACTTATAAACCCTCTCTCAAAATCAGAATGGATAGCACCTGCAGCCTGGGGAGCCTTAGAACCCTTCTTTATTGTCCACGCTCTTACTTCCTTTGGTCCGGCTGTCAAAAAAGTCTGCAAGCCCAAAACCTCAAAGCCTTTTTTTATCAAAACATCAAGTCCCGACTCAGTTATTCCATACTCAGCCATAAAAAGCCCCCTGTCATCATCAGCTAAAACAGCCATTTCGGCTTCAATCTTGGCGCAAATTGCTATCCCATCCTCATATTTAGTACCAACTGAGGACTCCCCAACGTTATAACAATAGACTACAGGCTTCATGGTAAGCAAACTAAGCTCCCAGGCAACAACTTTTTCCTCATCAGTCAGGGCAACTTCCTTAGCAGCTTTGCCACTCCCCAACCCTTCCTTTAACTTTTTAACAGTAGAAACTCTCACTTCTTCCTCTTTTGATACCTTGCCTTTTGTTTCTGTTTTTTGTTTTTCCAAAGTCTGAAGATCTGCAAGAATAAGCTCAGTAGTAACAACTTCAATATCTGATTTTGGGTTGGTTGAACCCGCCCTGATTACGTTTTCATCCTCAAAAGCCCTAACAACCTGAACAATGGCATCAACCTGTCTTATATGAGCTAAAAACTGATTCCCAAGCCCTTCCCCTTTATACGCCCCGGCCACAAGCCCCGCAATATCTACAAATTTAACCGTTGCAAAAGTCACTTTTTCAGGTATTTCTCTACTCCCCGCCTTTGCCCCAAATTCGTTTTTCACAAGCTTAGCAAGCTCCCCCAACTTCCAGTCAGGCACTTCCACCACACCCACATTTGGCTCGATAGTTGCAAAAGGATAATTTGCAGCCAAAGCCACCTGCCGTCTCAAAAGCGCATTAAACAAAGTAGACTTTCCCACATTAGGAAGCCCAACAATGCCAATTTCTAAATTCATATACCCCTAATTAAACAACAAAGGGCATCGACTTGGCTAATCAATGCCCTTTTATCTACAACAGCCCACGTTTCCCTACTGCGAAAGCTGTGATCCTACTTTCTTCAAGAAAGTCATCAAGCCTCCAATTAAAAACAAAGCTTTTGGCTCAAATTCATAACACTCTTCCTCACTTGTCTTAAACTCCGTCCCCTTGTAAACAATCTGCAGGCGCACTGGAAGCTTCTTCTTGTTGGCAAGCCTCTGGCACGCCTCCAAAACAAAAACCCTGGCATCAGAAAAATTGCCGGGAATCTTAATCCCGTTTGCAGAAAGTTCATCTTCCAATGTTACATCAGAGAACCGGTATTCAGGGGGATAGCAAACCTGCAATTTCCCTGCCAAGTAACCTTCCCTCTCATCCTGCCTTTTCCAATGCACAAAAACATGGTCTGAATCTAGCATGTTCATCTCCTTTTTTTTATTAAGTCTTACCACAAAAACCACTCTTTTCAAAACACTCCCCAAAGAATCAGTACTCACGTTATTAACAAGCACAAGCTTAAAGCCTTTATCACTTTGAGCAAAAAACAGAAGACAAAAGATCAGGAAGATATCTCTCCTCGTTAAAATAAGGCGCCACAAGAAACAAGTTCATAGGGACAGAGGATTATCTTCGCTCCTTACAATCAAATTAAGAATGCTTATGCGCCTCACCTTCTTTATACAAAGCCCCGCACTCCTCACACTTTAGCCGCTTCTCAAACTCATGCCCTTTCATACTACACACATTTGCACCACACTTTGTTAATCCGTTTTTGTATTGTTCTTCCGTAACTTCAGCCTGACAAGTCCCTGAACACACATAAACAATCTTAGCCATAACAAAAGTATGGAACAAAACAAATCGCTTTACAACCATTAACTCCCTTAAACTCGCCTAAATAAAACTAAAAAGAGGCTTCCGTGAAAATCACAAAAGCCTCTTAGCTTCAACTTGGTGAATGCCAGGTATCGTCAATCCTAATTAGAATAACCTCATACGCGTAGCTGATTCCAGATTGCGCATCGACTGCCTTCCCCCAGATATAACGTTTGACTTCATCGTCAAATGGATCAGCTCCGGGCTCAACCTCACTAACACTCACCTTGTACCTTACAGTTCTGAATGTAAGACCCCAAAAGTGAAAAGCCAGCACCCTGTATTCAACTGTGCGAAAGCCTCCCCCAAGATTAAGGAGTTCTCGCACCTGCTGCCTCAAATCGTTTTTGATACCAAACGGTAACATTTCTCCCTCCAAATTTTAGATTTTCTTAAGGCAACTTAACCACTACAGGACTAATTTTGCAAATAAGCCATAAGGAGTGCAAAACGGGCAACCCCGACAATCACAACTCAAGGCTCTTCCAAAGAATCATTGAAGCATAAGTTTTAAACGGGCTCCACTTGACCGCGATCTTCTCAATTTCGGCTGCCGTCGGTTCATACTCCTCAAAAGGGTCGCCCCTGCGCCCGCTCTTTTTACCCGCGCTTCCGCCGGAAAAATAAAGTTTTTTAATCGCCTTTCGAAGGCCCAAATCCCCGTGTGAAAACACATCCTCACGCGCCAATGAAAACATCAAAAACATCTCCGCCGTCCACGGCCCAATTCCTTTGACTTGTGTCAACAGCCCAACAATTTCGGCCTCGTCCACACCCTCAAAAGCATCAAGGCTCAACTCAAGTTCTCCCTTCAAAACTCTTTGCGCAAGATCTTTCACAAACGACACCTTCGAACTAGACATACCACACGCGCGCATCTCCTCAGACGGCAGTTCCAAAACCCGCTTGGGAGTTATCCGCCCAGCCCTAAACAGCTCTCTAAATCTGCCAAAAATTGTCGCAGCCGCCTTGCCGGAGAGTTGCTGCCCAACAATCGCCTCGCATAAATCAGAAAACAAATCCCCAGACACACAAAGCTTAATCTCCCCGTGTTTTTTGAAAACTTCCTCAGCAACCGCATGAAGCTTGGGGTCAACTTTTTTAAAATGATGCATGGCAATTTTATGCATGTTCTACCTTCTCAACATCTTTAATCATAGCCCCTACAGATTCATACCTCTCACCAGGCTCCTCCATACAGGCTACCTCCGTTATACTTCTTAAACCTTCAACTAATTTAAGATCCTCCTCCCTTTTACTTTGTTCTATTGATGCTCTGACATACGCAGCCAGCCTTCCCAGACTATAAATTTCACTTTTCTCAGTATGCCGCTTAACAGAACCCCCATAAAATATTTCAGGAGCAGCTGTCTCTATGGTAGTGTATTGAGCAAACTTACCAAGCGACGATGCATTCCCAAAATCAACTAGCCTTGGCTCTCCGCCTCTGTTCTGATCAAGAATTATGTTTTGGGGTTTTATATCCCCATGAAACACCTTATGCTCGGCAAGTACTTTTACCCCCTCGCAAACCTTTTTTAGTACTTCAACTTTTGCAACCCCATCAAGGCCTCCCCTAACAAGTTCCTCATAAAAGCTTTTTCCCTCAATCTTTTCCATAATGATATAAACTTTACCATCCAACGTTTTAGTGTAGTCATAAACCTCAGGCACAATTCTAGAAAAATGGGAAAGCCTTTCCATTGTCAAAGCTTCAAGTTCAAGGACCTCATCCGGTTCAACAGAAGGATAATCTATATCAGAACCCGTATGCGGATTTATTGGAACTCTTAACCTCTTTGCAACAAGGATTTTGTCAAGCTTTGTGTCATAAACCTCAAAAACCTGGGCCAGCCCTCCTTCATCCATAGGCAGTGCCTTCTTCAACCACCTGGGACCCTCAGAAGCATACACCCAATCTTTCTTGTTAAACTTTGGTTCAAGGCTTGTCACAGGATTTGGAAAGCTTCTCGATCCCACAAACTCAGGCTTAATCTGCCACAAAGGCGTAGGATCACCCCACCCGGCCTTCCCCCTCAGACTCTCAGGCAACAAATGCAAAAAATCCTCTTCCTCCTTAGCCTCATTAAGGCCTTCAGGCAAAGCTTCCTCTTCAGGCTTTTCCGGCGGTGTATCAAAGTTGTGTGTTTTCATAACTTTCTTATAGCTATAACTAAACGGTATTCACAGAAGTATTTCGTGTTAGGCTGGATTCCAAAGTTCACATTGTTATTATATCTTTGAACACTATATAAACAACCTTCGGTTTGGTATTATTGCCATATGAGTTCAAATGAAGCTTATGAGTACCGGATAAAAAGCTCCGAAAAAAATATTGAAATAGCAAAAGACATGTATAAGCTCGGTCATTACGATTGGTCTTTGTTTCTGTGGCATCTTGCACTAGAGAAAATTCTCAAGGCTCAAATATCCTTAAAAGATAAAGAAATACCTTTATATGGGTTAAGAACTGCGAGGACCTTTACACATGGATAAAGACATCAACAAAATAAAAACCGTTAAAAGAGAATATCTTGAGGCCGCCAACGCTTTTTCCAAAGCCTTCTTAGAGCTTGGCTTGCCTCTCGATCAATTAATCCTTTTTGGCTCCAGGATTAAAGGATCAGAAACAAAATACAGCGACCTTGATCTCTGCGTAGTCTCCCCTGTCTTTGGCACAAACAGGCAGGCAGAAAGAGTACTCCTTATGAGGCTCAAAAAGGGCGTTAGCGATCTTATTGAACCACATCCATACTCACCAAAAGATCTTGGTAACAAATATGATCCCTTAGCCTCACAAATACTAAAAACCGGTATTAGGGTTTATTGAGCCTCTCAATACAGTCTGCAAAATTTCACAACTTGCACACCCTTATTCAGCCCCTCAGGCAACAAATGCGAAAAATCCTCCCCTTCCTTAGCCTCATTCATTCCTCACCTAAGCCAAAAGACCGGTTTTGTGCCTATTTTTAACATTTTAGGTAAGCAAACCTAGAATGAAGTCATTAAAGCAAGGGCAAACTCGCCCAAGCTTAATAGAATTTGGGTTTGTTTAGGCAATCGAGGGTAATTGGCTAAAACCACTTACTTAAGAAAGCTTAAACCGACCTTGTCCATGGAGGACAAAATGAAAAAGTTTAAGTTATCCTTTAAGGGAAGTGAAGAAAAAGGAGAGGCGGCGGACGTAATCGCCTTCCTGGTCTTCATGATGGCGTTGTGTGTAATAGCTATTTTCGGGGCAGCACTGTTTGGCCCCGGTAAAGCAGCACCGTCCACCCCCACGGAGGTCCCTTTCATCGAAGTGGACCAAAACGTCGTGGCAACGACTCGGTCGCAAATCCAGACCGAGCAGGCACCCACGACAACACCCATCCCCGCCATGGAAAACAAAACCCAGAAGTGTAATATCACCGGGAAGGCGGCAAATGGGTTTGTTGGAGCAGCGCTGTATGAGGATGCAGCCTTCTCCAAAAAAACACAAAACATCCTTTATCCCGATGGCTGCGCTGAGGTGATAGACCTTACAAAGGCCTACCAAACAGAAGCGGGCTGGAGGGGATTTGCCAAGATCGTGTACCATGGTTTTGACGGTCGCGAGTATTGGCTCGACCTCACTTACGCTGAAATTCAACCGTAAGTGAGTAAAGGCCCAAAGCACAAGCTAAACGAGTAACAACGTTTAAGCAGTGCGGCGGGCCTTTTTTTTGCCTCAAAATCTCAAACTTCAATTTTTCAACATCACTTGAACACAAAACCCACTCAACTTAGCCTTAAAACCCTTCCGCCCAAGCTTTAACAATCCCACCAAGCAGAGCCATACTCATCTCATGGATAGAACCCACCATCTTTAAATTCCAGGGTATCTATTCAAATTTTAAAGAAAGGAGGAAACCAGTACATGGGAAAAGACGATATTAAGTACTGGTTGGTCGCGGCCGCCGGAGTAGCAGTCATGGTATTATGGGCGGTTGCGGTCATGGTCTGGGCATGGTTTTTCCTTTAATGCCCAGGCCTAAAACCCCTAAACCTCCACCCCAATCCTTGCCAAGTACTCCACAAACTCCTCAAACCCTTTGTATAAAAACGTATTAATCCCAAGCTCTCTGGCGCCCTTAAGCTTTGAATCGTCATCATCAGCCATTACTATCTCATGAGGCAGAACCTGGGATTTTAGCACAAGCCTTTCAAATATTTTTCTTTCAGGCTTTAGGGCTTTTGCCTCATAAGAGGTCACAACGCAGTCAAAATCGTTCAAAAAATGAAATTTGTCATTTAAACCAAGTATTCTGGCGGGAAAATTGTTGGTGCAGGCAAGGGCTTTGTACCCAATCTTTTTGGCCCGTCTTATGTACTCAACCGCTGGCAAATTCACCTGGTATCCGGAAATCAGCAGTTTAATCAGTTCATCGGGACTTTTGTTTAGGCGCCACTGCCTTGCTGCCCACGTCCAAAAAGCAATGTCGGAGATTTTGCCAAGCTTGTACTCCCCCATCTTCTCACTCCTCAAAAAAATCTCTTTAGTGTTATCTTCAGAAATACCAAGATCCCGCAGAGCAAAAATAAAATTTTCTTTCCCGTTTAAAAAATAAACCCCGTCAAGGTCAAAGCAAATGGCTCTAATCATAAAATCTAACTTAGAATTTCCCCTTTAAGCTCAAGAACAAGACTATCAAAAAATTTGCCAAACGCAAGCTTGTCAAAAGGGTTTAGCAATTTGGGAAATTCATTTCAAATCTATCCCCTGTTTTCATTACTTTAATAAATCTTGGTTCCATCTTTTGTGTCTTCAACCGTATATCCCTCTTTTTCTAACTGCTGTCTTAGGTCATCGGCTTTAGAGTACTCTTTGTGTGCACGCAGTTGGTCCCGATTCTTAGCAAGGAGCAAAATACTCTCCGGAATTTGTCTTACTTTTCCTCCATTAGTCTTAACTGCCTCTTCTAACCCCAACCCCAAAACTTTGTCCATTTCAAAAAGGCTCTGTTGAGATACATCAGCTTTTAAAGCTTTCCACACCACAGCTAAAGCTTTGGGTATATTTAAATCATCACTAATAGCCCTCCTAAAAACCTCCGGATAACTTCTGTTGTCTCCTGTGGCTTTTAGCCGTCCTGTCTTCATCACAAGACTCTCTCTGGCACTTCTTGCCCCCTCCAAAGCCTGCCAAGTAAAATTCAACTTCTGCCTGTAATGCGCCGTTAAAAATAAATATCTCAGATCCAACGGACTAAACCCCTTTTTTTTAACATCCTCAAGTGTATAAAAATTCTGTAAAGATTTGCTCATTTTAGCTCCTTCCACAACCAGGAACTCATGATGTACCCAAAAGTTTACAAAATGTTTTCCTGTAGCTGCCTCAGCTTGTGCAATCTCATTTTCATGATGAACAGGTATATGATCAACCCCACCCGTATGAATATCAATTTGCTCCCCAAGATACTGCATAGCCATTGCAGAACACTCAATATGCCACCCCGGAAAACCATCTCCCCACGGTGCCTCCCAATGCATAACATGCTCTTTAAAAGAGCCTACCCTTTTAAACCACAACACAAAATCGGCTGCATTTTTCTTTTTAGGATCAACTACAACCTCCTCCCTAGCCCCGGCAATTTTATCAGCTAATATCTGTCCTGAAAGAGCTCCATACCCTTCAAATTTTGATACATCAAAGTAAACGGCTTCATCCGTCTGATATGTGTACCCTTTTTGTTCAAGTTTCTCAATTAGCTTAATTTGAGCTTCAATATGCTCAGTTGCCCTACAGGACACATCCGGAAGTTGTATATTTAGCTGATTAATAGACTCAAAAAAGTGCTTTTCATAAAATTTTGCCACCTCCCAAACCGACTTCCCCTCTCTGACAGCTCCTTTTTCAAGCTTATCCTGACCGGTATCAGAATCAGATGTTAAGTGACCTACATCCGTAACGTTTTGCACATGTTTAACTGTATAACCCATAAATGTAAGAGCTCGCTTTAGAAGATCATCATTTGTGTATTTTCTGAGGGAACCAAGATGAGTAAAGTCATACACCGTCTGACCGCAAGTATAGAGACTAACACAAGGAGGATTGATGGGTTCAAAATCCTCAATCCTGCGTGATAAAGTATTGTAAAGACTAAAGGACATGGTACTAAGTTATCATAAAATTTAACAAACCACCTCAACTTGCCACTGCCTGTTAATCCAAAGCCCTACAACCGTTGCTTCATACCCCCATGACTTTACTTTCTCCACAGAACCTCTAATTTGCTCAAAGTGCTCCTCTTTTAGTACAGGATCTGCAGCACAGCCATAATGCCCAACTACTACAATGACTTTTGAGCCATGTGCCTTAACAGAGATTCCAACAAACCTCTTAAGCTCATTTACAAAGTCTCTATCTCCATGTGAAATGATTTTATCAATCCCGGGTTCTGTTATAGTGTCCACAAAGTCTGCATTGAACCTATTTTTTATCCACTCAGTCACAGGTTTTTGGACTCTGCCATCTATACAATTTAATGCGGTTGCAAATGTATGTTTTTCAGTCATTTTTAAAAACTCACCTTAAACCCAAAGCCAAAACACCCACGAATCTTTTAAGCTACCAACCTCTAACACTCTAAAAATCTAAAACTCGTGCCTGCCTTCCAAAGCTCTTCTCAAAGTTATATCATCAGCATACTCAATATCTCCCCCAACGGGAAGCCCCCTGGCAATTCTGGTTATTTTAATTTCCCCAACTTCCTCTTTTGCATCATTCACAAGCTTTGAAATATATAAAGACGTAGATTCCCCCTCCATGTTGGTATTAGTAGCAAGTATGAGCTCTCCCACACCTCCATACAAAGACTCATTAGCTTTCTTCAGTCTTGAAATAAGCTCATTTATATAAACATCATCAGGCCCAATGTTATTTAAAGGGCTTATAACGCCATGCAGCACATGATACAGCCCTTTAAACCCTGTTCTCTCAAGGGCCATCACATCAAGCGGACTTTCAACAACCGCAATCACACTTTTATCTCTAAAATCATCTGTACACACTTCGCACGGATCATCCTCCCCAACGTTCTTACAAATTTTGCAAACTTTAGTTTGGGCTTTTAAGCCCGCCACTGCTGAAGAAAGCATCTCAAGCTCATCCTGCGGAACATGCAGCAAGTAAAAGGTTAACCTCTGAGCGGTTTTGGGCCCAATTCCGGGCAATCTTTCAAACGCTTCGGTCAAAGCCTTTATAGCTTTTGGTATTCTCATATATCAATTTAAACATTCAAGTCAACCCCCCCGTTAAATACTTCCAGGGCACTTTTTGATACTTCTTTATTTTTAGGTTCTTCCACATTTTTATCAGTAAGGGAGGCTCCTTCTTTAGACTTGAGCACACATTTTACCTTTAAGGGTGTTCCAAACTTTTCCTGTAGTACTTTCTCTATTATCTCTCTTGATTTGGGGGATTCCAGCCGTTCTTTATGAAATGCGTAAAAAACTTCAAGTATAAGCGTGTGTTCTTTAAGTTCTCTGGGCTTACAAGAGCGTAGCAGAGCTTCAACCGAGTGATTAAAAGGCTTAACCTCCCTCAAGATATCTCCCCATAAATCCGTAATAGCAGTCAAAGACACAGCCGAATCATCTGCATTAAACTTTGCGGCTTTCGATTCCTCCAAAGGACCAGAAGAATCAGAAACTGTCCTGCCTTTTGATAGGTCTTTCTTACCTGCATCTTCAACTTCCCCCTCTACTGCTACCTCAGCCTCCAAAATGCCCTTTTCTTTAATTCTCTCCTCACAAACCTCAACAACTGAAATCTCAAGCGGAAGTTCTTGAATGCTTGCAGTCTTAATTTCACCGGAAGCTCTCAAAAACCGCTCTATTATAAAAACTAGCTCTTTGGAGGATAGCTTAAAAGCCTGTTCTTCCATTTTGGCATACACATCTTCAGGCACATCTCTTACCCCTTTTGCAAACCCCGCTTGAATGTATAGAAGGTCTCTCAAATATCTTAAATACTCCCCTGTCCAACTTGTTAAATCCACTCCCTCACTAAACACGTCACTCACAAGACCCATGGCACTCTGAGCTTTGCCTTCTATCACAAAAGAAGTAAGTTTAACAAAAGTCTCAATGGTTCCTGCACCTAAAAGCGCATCCACTGATAATGAGCCCTCAATTACCTGCTGAAGCATTGTGTCTGCGTCTCTAAAGCCCCCAAAGGAAGCAACAGCAATTTTTTCAAGATCCGCTTTTTTAATTTCAAACTTTTCTTTTTGAGCCAGTTCCTCAAGTCTTACCACAAGTTCATAAACTGAAGCTCTTTTGAATTTAAACACCTGGCAACGGGATTTTATGGTTTCAGGCACTTTATGCCCCTCAGTAGTGCAAAGTATGAACACAACGTGTTTTGGAGGTTCTTCCAGTGTCTTTAGAAGCGCATTGAAGGCCTCCATAGTGAGCATGTGCACCTCATCAATAATGTATATTTTGTATTTTGAAGAAAAAGAGGAGAGATTTATATTTTCTTTAAGCGTTCTGATGTCATCAATACCCCTATTACTTGCAGCGTCAATTTCTATCAAATCCAAAAATTTGCCGTCGGAAATTTCCTTGCACGGAGAGCACTCGTTACAAACGTCCCCGTTTTTGGCAGGCTTCTTGCAATTTAGAGCTTTTGCCAAAAGTCTTGCTGTTGTTGTTTTACCACAACCCCTGGGACCTATAAAAAGGTAAGCATGGGAAGTCTTTTTGGCAACCACTTGGGAAAGGATTGCCATTGGTACATCATTAGGTTTTGAAACTTCACTAAATTTTTGAGGTCTATACTTCCTATAAAACATAAGTTTTCCTCAGATTAATTAATTTTATCTTACTAAAGTTTAGAATCTAAATACCTGGCGCTAAAAGTATAAAGTGCGCGACTGAAAGAAACAATAGAGTTTAAATGCATAAGTCGGGCAGCAAAACTTCTTTTACAAAAGTGCTACCGCCCGACTACGGGAAGAAAGTGGCCCACAAAATTATCTATAAGCACAAGAACTTCTTTTTCAAACAACTCCTTCAAGGCAGTCAAATCGGCCTCTGAAAACCCCTGCAGCACATAATCCTCAACATCAAACCTTGCATCTTCAGGCCTTCCAACCCCCACCCTCAAACGCCAAAAATCATTACTTCCAAGCCTTGAAATAGTATCTTCCACTCCGTGGTGTCCGGCACTTCCACTGCCTTTCTTAAGCTTAACCTCACCAAATTTCAAATCAACATCGTCATGCACAACCAAAATGTCATTGAACTCAATCTTATAAAACGAAGAAAGTTTGGAAAGGGCCTCCCCCGAGCGATTCATAAAAGTCTGCGGTTTAACAAGCAATACCTCACCAAAACGAATCACATGCGAGGAAAACTTGTTCTCCTCAAGCCATACTACTCCATCAGCAAACTTAACCGCAGCATAAGCATTAAGGAGCATAAACCCAACATTATGCCTTGTATGTTCATATTTAACTCCTGGATTCCCAAGCCCAACGACAAGTTTCATTACAACTCCCTCCACACAAAAAAAGTTCTGCGGTTTTCTTCTTTTGCTAAAATTTCAAGCTGCCCTTTTTCAATCGCTTCCATGATCTAATGATCATCCCCTTCATGATGAACTCCCTGTAAATGAAGCATCCCATGAGCAACAAGCTTTGAAACCTCCTCTTCTAAAGTTAGACTGTTCTCCAAAGCCTGTCTTTTTGCAGCATCAAGGTTAACTACAATATCCCCAACATAAAACTTCCCATCAGGGACTTCTTCATCATAGCTAAAAGAAAGCACATCAGTAGGATAGTCCTTACCTCTGTACTTTTTATTAATCCCCTGCATCTCTTTATCATCTGTAAAGTAAAGATTCACAAAACTCTTAGTTTTCACAAGATAAATTTTACCATCAATGAGGCTTTAACGCTTTACTGACCAAGAATTTTTAAAAGGAGTGTAGGAAGAGCAGAAGCTGCAAATAAAATCAAAAAAAGATGCCCAATATCAGTAAACTTTCTTTTGGCATTATCGGAATCAAATTCGTGCGTTCTTGAATAATACATAGCAGCAATACCAATGGGCAAACAGATCAAAATTCCAAGAGTGAGTAAAAACGAAGCAATTTTTGAAAAAGCCGAGGCTGCATCTACCATAAACCACCTTTCAAAACTAACTGACTAACTTGGATTTTACCAGATTACTAACTTTTGCCATATCGGCTCTGCCTTTGAGTTTTGGAGTAATTAGTCCCATAACTTTCCCCATATCAGAAACGCTTTTAGCGCCACTTTGTGAGACAGCCTCATCCACTACTAAAACAATTTCCTCATCAGATAGTTGCTTTGGCAGATAGGTTTCAAGAATAGCAAGTTCGCTCTTCTCCTTATCCACCAAATTCTGCCTTCCGCCCTTTTGAAACTCCTCAATTGACTCTCGTCTTTGCTTTATCTGTTTAGCAATAACGGACACAACCTCATCATCAGTAAGCTCTTTGTTTAAAGGTCTAAGTTCAATCTCTCTGTTCTTAACAAAAGACAGCAAGTACCTCAAAGTGGATACCAAAAGACCATCCCTCTTTTTTTGGGCTTCCAGCAGATCTACTTTTAATTTTTCCAAAAGTGGACTCATTACGACCTTCCTCTGTTTTCGTTGTAAATGCGCTTAGCACGCTCCTCCAATTTTTTTCTTTTCACAAGGCTAGGCTTTTCATAAAATTCTCTTTTTTTGACCTCCTGAAGGATACCTTCTTTCTGCACTTCCCGCTGAAATCTTCGCAACGCCTGTTCAAGGGATTCGTCGTTTCTGACTTTAATTTTTGCCATGAGTAATAATTAGCGTAAACACCTCCAAACAAAAGAAAAATCAATTACAAATAACTATTAATGACATGAGACCAAAACCAAGATTATATTAAAACAATTTTCGGCAATTTACAATTGAAACCAATTTCAGCTCTCCCCACCGGGCTCAGTTTTACTTCCTCCCATAATATGTAAATGTTGATGTTCAAAATGGTTGTATCCGGCTCCGTTGTTAATAATTTTATAACCGGTTTTATCAAGCCCCAGCTTAACTAGTGTCTGCCAGGCTGCAGACATCAATTTGTCCCAATAAAGATCCGCGGCAAAATCACCCTTCATGCTTTGTTCCTTTTCTCTGTGCTTTTTATCAATAACAAGCACATGTATTGGAGCTTTAGGATACTTATTTTTAATAACTATAAACTCATCCACCTCCAAAACTTTTTTTGAAGGCTCCAACCCTTCAACAATCTTACAAAACAGACAATTCTTATCTTTCATTTCCTTATCCTTTCGGACACAAAAGCATAAAACTCATCAAGTCTGTATTTAGTAACTTCCGCATCTTTTCTATACTTTATCTCTATAAAATTATCCTTTTTGTAGGAAGAGCCCACAATAATCTGAACTGGAATACCAATAAGATCGGCGTCAAAAAACTTCTCCCCTGCGGTTGCATCCTGCCTATCATCAAACAAAACAGATGCACCCAAACTTTTAAGCTTTGCATATATTTCCCCGCAAACCTCATTTTGTGAAAGGCTTATCAAATGATAAGTAAAGGGTGCCACGGATTCAGGCCACAGCAAGCCTTTAGAATCAGCAAATTTTTCAACCAGTACTCCCATCAATCTTGAAATACCAATCCCATAACAACCCATGAAAGGAAATTGCTTTTTTCCCTCTTTGTCCGTGTATCCCAAATCAAAGTCTTTGCCATACTTCTGCCCCAAATCAAATACATTCCCAACTTCTGAAGCTTTAGCCAGACTTAATTTCCCAAGCCCGCACTTACAAGTCTCCCCGGCTTTGACCTTGGCTATCTCACAATTTACGCAGTAATCACACTGATCACAGTACAAAATATCATCCTCTCCTGCATCAGTTAATACCATAAACTCGTAAGATATTTTTTCGGTAAAAGCCCCGCCTGAAGCCTCCGTTACCTTAGCCGTTAAGCTCAGTCTGGAATAAATCTTTAAGTAGGAGGCTTTAACTACTTCGTAAAAACGTAAAAAATCTTCATTTGATTCATGAAAGCTATACATATCTTTCATCAAAAATTCTCTTCCCCTCATAATTCCAGACTTTGACCTAAGCTCATCTCTATACTTCCAGTTGATCTGATATGGCGCTATTGGCAAATCTTTATAGGATCTTATTGAATTTAATGTAAGCGGAGTCACAACTTCTTCTTCGCTTTGCCCAAGGGCATACTCTTTTTCAGTCCTGCTTTTAAGTTTGAACAGCACATCTATCTTGTCCCAACCCCCCGTTGTCTCCCAGATGGATTTGGGGTGAAGAATAGGCATCAACACTTCCTGCCCGCCTATTGCATCCATCTCTTCTCTCACAACCTGCCCAATATTATTAAGCACTCTAAGACCCAAAGGATAGTAGCTATAAACTCCGGCCATCAACTGATCTACAAAACCAGCCTGAGTTAAAAGCTTATGATTTAGCGTATCCGCATCTTTTGGAGCCATTCTCTTTGTTTTTCCCAAAATTTTTGAGTAATACATAAAATGTTTCTTTCTGATTAAGTTTAGCTAAGTTTGTCGCCAAGCTCAATCAAACCGTTATCTTCTATACAAAACGCCTGATACCCCCCGCGGGGATGCTTAAAGCCAAGGGTCAAAACTTCAGACACAAACGGACCAATCTGTTTAGGCGCAAAGTTAACAACGCAAATTACTAACTTTCCTATAAGCTCTTCTTTACTATGACCGTTTGTGATCTGAGCACTGGACTTTTTGACCCCAATCTCCGGACCAAAATCAACTTTTAGCTTGTATGCACTGTTACGAGCCTGCGGAAAATCTTCAACGGCAAGAACCTTTCCAACCCTGATCTCAACTTTTTCAAATTCTTTATATTCTATTTGTTCAGTTTTCATAATTAAAAACCCCATGGGTCCCTTTCATTTCAACAAAAAACCCGCCCCCCCACACACCAAGAACTCAGTGTAAAGAACGGACTTCTAAACTTCCGTGGTACCATCTTTATTTTTACTTAATTGACAGCTATTACGGGCATTCCCGGCTCCAATTACTTTTGCTTTTACTTCCAAGTCCAGCAATTTCCTCAAAGCAGCTAAAGGGTGGGTTCCCCTCATCAAAGCCTTTATAAGTTAACTGGATTATACATTTTGGAAAAAGCCAGTCAATAACCGTATTTAACGGGTTTGCTCATTGAAAAAACTTTCAAAAACAGCTAATCTCAGAGAAAATATAACCTTGTCTTGAAAGGAGACATCAAAGTTATGACCCCCTACTTATTGTTGATTGGGCTTCCCGGATCAGGAAAAGGAACTCAAGCCAAACTAATGACTGAGCGTTTTAGGCTGACTCATGTTTCATCCGGAGATTTGTTCAGAGAAAATATCAAGGCAGGGACAGCACTGGGCAAGCAAGTTGAAGCTTTTCTAAAGGCCGGAAAGCTTGTTCCTGACCAATTGACTATAGATATGATCAGAGAAAGGCTCTCCCAACCCGATTGCAAAAGTGGCGCCGTCCTTGACGGGTTCCCAAGAACTGTTGCACAGGCAGTAGCACTTTCTCAAATGCTTCAGTCAATTGGAGGGGAGCTTGTCAAAGTCCTTTTCATCAAGGTTGGGCGGGACATCCTACTTGAGAGGCTTCTTGGCAGATGGACTTGCCCCAAGTGCAGCGCCATCTATCACACCACATTCAGCCCCCCACAGGAGGAGGGTGTGTGTGATCAATGCCAAACAAAACTTGTCCAAAGGGCTGATGATCAGGAAAGTGCAATTCTGGCAAGAGTTAGCGAATATGAAAAGTGGACAGCTGCGGTTCTAGCGCATTATGAAAAACTTGGACTCCTTGTAGTGGTCAACGGTGTCCAAAGTATTGAGAAAGTCTGGCAAGAAATTGAAACCGCACTCTCTCAAGTCATTCCCACACCTCAATCTGCCTGAGACATGTCAAATAATGAGCAAAGTTCAATCTTTTGAATTTTGCTCTTTTTTGTCACCCAAAATTAAAACTATTCACAAGTTAAACTTCTAAAGTTATCATGTTTCTAAATTACAACCCAACAAAATCTGAAGAAAAGGGAGACTTTATGGATAAGCCTGTTTTGAAGAAGAAAGACAGACCATCCAAACCAACAAGAGGAACTGGAGGGAAACCCGGTCACTAAGCTTCAAATTTTCTAAACAGGTGTGATTTGGTTTTGGTGCAGCGCATTCTTTATTAAGTGCTGCACCTTCTTTTTAAGCTCTTCCCATTACCCCATAGATTCTGCTATAAACAAGGTGTGACAGATCAAAAAATAATACTTATAACAGGCTGTTCCTCTGGAATTGGCTACTTAACCGCTCTAAGATACGCAAGAGGTGGACACAAAGTTTACGCAGGTGTTAGAGACCTACAAAGCCAGGGAATTAAAGGCTTAATGGCAGCAAAAAAGAAAGGAAAACTCCCTCTCGAGCTGATTCAACTGGACATTAGAGAGAATGAAAGTGTGAAGAATGCCATTACACAAGTCCTTAAAAAGTCAAAAAGAATTGACATTTTGATAAATAATGCGGGTTTTGGTTACTTAGGACCTATAGAAAACTTTTCTCTTGATGAAATTAGAGATCAGTATGAAACCAACATCTTTGGTGTTTTGCGAATGGTCAATGAAGTTTCCCCAATTATGAGAAGGCAGGAAGAAGGGCTAATCATAAACTTAAGCTCAATTGCAGGTCTTATTCCTTTTCCCCTGTTTTCAGTTTATTCATCCTCCAAGTTTGCGCTAGAAACTCTTTCTGAAGGTATGCGGTTTGAACTTGCTCATTTTGGCATCAAAGTTGTCATTGTTGAACCGGGCTCATTCTTAACCAAATTCTCAGACAACAGAAAACACCCGCAGGAGTTCTACTCAGAAGCAAATCCTTACAAAAAACTAGTTAAAAACTTCTTTTCCAGATATCAAAATACACATGACAAAGCCAAAGTGGGTTTCTTAAGTAAGATTGCCTCCCCTGATAAGGTTGCCCAGCTTTTGTATCAAATTTCAAAGGAAAAACACCCCAAACCCAGGTATATGATAGGTTATGACGCCTATCTCTTCTACACTTTGAAACGGCTCTTGCCATGGCAGGTGTGGGAGTGGCTTCTTCACAGAGCCTACAACTGGTAAAAATTAGTAAGGCCTCCTCAAATTCAGGTTTTTGAGTACTCTTTTCCCCCAGAGAATTTAACAATTCCAATATTCAGGACTATTCTGAGAAGGTACCTAGTAACAGCAAGTGCGCTATTACTTGAGTACAAAACATTTAGCCAAGGAGGCTAAAATGCCCAATATCAAGAATAAGATCTATGCGGCCGCCCGCGGGCCCATGGACATGGTAAGTTTTTACGCGGGCGTGATGGTGGGGATCGGTTTTACCATAATCTCCATCGTCATTTACAAGGCTGGCATTTTGATTTACATTGCCGGCCAAAGTGGGGAGGGTCTCACCCTTTCCACTTTCGTTAACTCATACATCCAAAGCGCACTCGCGTTTTGGAACTTTGTAGTGGTTATGGAACTCGTCCGGCTAGGCTGGATGGTGGTTCCGTAACTTATGCTGCGGTTGGGTGCATTGTACTTATCTTCATTGATTAAGTGCACCCGCCGCAGGTCTTTCTTTTAACAGCCCACTTACTTGAAATACTAACCCCACCGCAAAAATGCTAGACTTAAGATCAAGCACTTATGATCATACTTACTGTTCTATTCTACTTTGCTCTATTCCTTCTGTTACCACTAATTGCACCATTTTTCTACTTCTTTGTTGCACTCCATGACTTGACCCTCTGGGACCTTACAAATTCTGACATATTGATTGCCCTTCTTGGACCACTCATAATTGCAGCTCTCATTTATTTAAAAACTCATAACAAAATCAACTTCCTAAAAAGCACTAAGTATTTTATTATAAGCCTGTATACAAGCCTTCTGATTTTCTATACACTAATCCTTTTTGGCTCAGTGCCATTAACAGCCCTGACTATCTTTATTTCCCCAATTCACACTTTTTTAACAATAGCATTTGTGCTCCTCAAATCACTCATCATAGGCAGAACTGACTACACCTTTGCCCAGCTAGTAACATTTATTGTTATGCTTTTTCTTCTTCTAGTACTCGCAATTCTTAGAATTAAGCTTAAATTTCTTAAACAGAAAAAATTCTTTTTCCTGATTTTGTATTTGCTATGGTTTATGTGGGTTCTGTTTTTTAATACAATAGTAAACGCCACTATATGAGTTCAAGACTTATCTCCAAACAATCACAACCTCTTTGGCTTACCCTATAAACAGTGGGTTTTAGACACTCGGCTTGCACGGGGTTCTACATTCAAAACAGGTTTCTTAAATCCTTAAAAGTGACCAAAATCATCAAAGCCAACAAAAGCGCCATACCAACTCTATGAATTAAGGCTTCCTTGGCAGGGTGGATCTTTTTACCGGTTGTCATCTCAATAAGAACAAAAAGCAGCCTTCCTCCATCTAAAGCCGGAATTGGTAAAAGATTCATCACCCCAAGTGATAAAGAAAGCAACGCCGTCAAATCTAGTAAATTAAACAAAGCATCCGCTCCTGTGCTCTCAACAATCTCACCAACAACATTAAACACTCCAACAGGGCCTGAAACACCGCTTGAAACCGGAGCTAAATCTTTAGCTTCAAAAGAGGCAGAAATAAGTTTTGAAAACATAAAAAAGGTATAGGTGGTCATATTATACGCGTGCATAGGTCCTGCAAATAACCTGTTTGCTCCCTGATCATAATAAATATTGGCAGCAGAGCCTAACAAAACTCCAAGCACCACTTTCCCTTCAGCATTCTTGACAGGCGTAACATTCACACTTCTGGTTTCTTTTTTGGAGCCTCTCACATCAACCAAAACCAAATTGGTGTTCAAATTTTCCCTAGATTGAATAACCTCCCTAACTTCCGTAACAGAATAAACAGGCTTTCCTTCTATCTCAACAATGGACTCTCCAGGCTTAAACCCCCCCTTATCCGCGGGCGAATCCTTCTCAAACCCGGTAATAACTGTGTTAATTCTTCTCACATCTCCAAACTTAAAGCTGTAATCAAAAAACAAAGGGATAGTTGCGGATTTAAAAGAATTTGCGGAAAGCAAAATATAATACAAGGTAAAGGAGGCCAAAAAGTTCATGAAAATTCCGGCAACAAGAATAATTGCTCTAACAATTGGTTTTTTAATGGCAAAGCTTCTCTGATCGGGAGAAGCGGATTTGGTTGTGTCCTCATCCTCCCCTGCAAGCCTCACAAAACCCCCAAAAGGCAAGAGGTTTAGAGTGTATTCTGTCTCCCCCCGCTTGAATCCAAACAGCTTTGGCGGAATCCCAAGCCCAAACTCCTCTACTCTTACCCCCGATTTCTTGGCAGCAATAAAATGTCCAAACTCATGGATCATGACAAGAAAAGAAAGGATAAAAATAAAAACAAGAAGTGTCAACATCAGATGCAAGCTTACAATAAAACTAATCAAAAGAAAACAAAAAGCCTCAAACGGTCATCAACTCTTTTTTCTTGAGATCCCCCATCTCCTCCACCTTATCAGTCATCTCTCTCACAATCTTCTCAACCTCATCCCGCTGTGTAAATTTTTCATCTTCAGTAGCTAATTTTTCTGCAAATAGCTTATCAATTGCTTTCATTGCCTCTTGTCTTACATTCCTCATTGAGTTTTTAGCTTCTTCAACGCGCTCAGTAGCAAGCTTTGTAAACTCTTTTCTTCTATCCTCTGTAAGCGGCGGAACGGGAACTTTAACCACAAGACTATCCGGAACGGGATTTAACCCAAGATTAGCAGCTCTGATAGCTTTATCTATCTCTTTAATTTGTCCTTTGTCCCAGGGAGTTATGATAATAAGATTGGCATCAGGAGTTGTAATTGACCCAAGCTCTTTAATCATCATTTTTGAGTCATACGCTTCAACAAAGATCTCCTCTACCAAAGAGGTGGTTGCCCTACCAACCCTGATTCCTGACAAAGCAGATTTCAAATGTTCAAGAGACGCGTTTAGTTTAGTTTTGAGTTCAACAGTAGTCATTGGCCTATTTTAAATCTTGACGCTCTTGCCACTTTAATATTTTCTCCAAGTTTGGCAACAGCCTCCTTTATAAGATCACTTACTTTCTTTGATCCATCTCTAATATAATCCTGATTCACAAGCTCTTCAACACTTTCAAAAGGCATGGCACAGGCCTGCATACAAATTTCATGGCAAAGTTTCTTAAAATCCTCTGTTTTAGCAACAAAATCAGTCTCGCAATTAATTTCAACAAGACTGCCTACCTTTCCGGTTGTGTGAATATAGGAGTAAATCAACCCCTCTTTAGCAATCCTATCGGCTTTTTTTTCAGCTTTTGCGCCTGCCAGCTTTATAAGCTCTCCCTTGGCCTTTTCAAAAGAGCCATGCTGTTCCAAAGCTTTCTTGGCTTCCATAACTCCGGCACCTGTTTCAGCTCTTAACTTTTTAAGCTCCTCCATTGATATGTTCATGCTTGCCTTTCTATAACTAAAGCTTACTTATTTTGCCTTTGGTTTAGTTTTTTTGGCAACTACTTTCTTTTTAGTTTTAGCTGCTTTTTCAGCCAATTTTGGCGCCTCCTGTACATCGGGAACAATCGGAACAACAGGCTTAAGCTCCTCTTCAACTTCTGCTATTAGTTTTTCTTCCAAATCAGCTGCTACCTCCAAAAGCTCTGAACTCTGGGTCCCTGTCACAATAGGCTCCAACGTTTTGTCCTCTTCTTCCTCTTCTGGCTTTTCCTCAGTTTTATCAGAAAGCTGTGCAAATTTCTTGTAGCCTGCTTCAACACTGTCTGCAACCGCTTTAACCATAAGAGCAATGGATCTTATAGCATCATCGTTTCCGGGAATCACAAAACTCACACCTGCCGGATCAGAATTGGTATCAACCAATGCCACAACCGGAACGGAAAGCCTTTTAGCCTCCCTTACTGCTGTCTTTTCTTTTCTAACATCAACCATAAAAAGAGCATCGGGAACACCGGCTAAGTTTACAAGACCTCCAAACATTACTCTCAACTTTTCAATCTCCCTGTCAATTAAAAGTCTTTCTTTTTTAGTGTATTTGGAAAGCTCTCCTGCATCCCTTTTTTTCATGTAATCTTTGAGCTTATCTATATTTTTCTTAAGAGTTTGAAAATTTGTAAGAGTCCCACCAACCCATCTCTCAGTTACATACATTACTCCGGCTCTTTTTGCTTCAAGCTCAACAATATCTCTTGCCTGCCTTTTAGTCCCAACAAAGATAATGTTTCCGCCTTTGGACGCAACATCATACATATATTTACACGCGTTCTCTAAAAGCTCATGAGATTTATATAAATCAAGAATATGAATATCTTTCCTCTTATCAAAGATGAACTCTTCCATTTTAGGATGCCACCTTCTTGCCTGATGACCAAAGTGTACCCCTGCCTCAAGCAGCTCATCAACTGTTGGCAACTTCACTTTAAAGCCCTTAACTGCTTTAGCCGTTTCCTTGTCTTTTAGATTTTTTACATTAGCCAAAGCTTCTGATTTCTTAGTCACAAAAAAACCTCCTTAACGGAGGAACATTAAGAGGCTCATCAGTACTTAAATATTATTAGCATCAATGCCGGACTGGAGCCAAAAGTGTTCCTCTTTTAAAATCCTGATTCCGTACCCTTCAAATGATCAAGTCCCTTAATGACACATTTCCATTTATAAAAAGGGAGAGAAACCGGAACCATCAATAAACTTTGGAAAGAGTAGCACACTAAAGTAAATGCTTCAACAGTAAGTTTTTGACAATGACCCTAGCATAGCAACTTGTCAGAATGTCCTATAAGTATTAGAATCCCGGTATCTCAAAAAAAGGAGGACATATAAAAATGTCCACTGATAAAAACGACCCTGCGGAGACCATAAAACCCCGCGAACTGTTTGTAAGCTATACTGCCCTGTTAGCCGGACTCTTGGCTATAGCGTTTATGATTTTCTGGGGGTGGTTCACCAATTTTGAACCTCTTCAGATGTTTGTACAGGCTACCATTCAGCCCTCCAGGTGGTCCTGGCTTTCGTTCTTAGGATGGGCTGTTCCTTGCGCCATCTTCTGGTTCGGGGTTGACTGGGTTCTGAGTTCTCTTAAAACGGAGACTCAGGTATATGACAAAATACAAACCAGAAATGTTTTTGGAACTGGTTATGTTTTTTTGTTCTCTCTTATCAGCACCCTCATCTTTTGGTACGTCTTTTTTATTGCTTAAAAGGCTACCTTCTCACCCAAAATCGGCTTTTTGATTCATCAAGAAGCCGATTTTCATTTCCAACCTATTTTCAAAACTCTCATAACAGTTTTATGATCCACAAAAAAAACCCCAACTGCTCGGAACAATTGGGGTTTAAAGGTTCGCCTTACGTACTTTTTTACTTACATGGAAAATGCCCAGGCGTGGGGAGCATTAACCATTCCATGTTCCAGTCGCACCGCCACATTTCAAAGTGAACGATTGGAACAAAATACAGACTAACAGGGAAATAACT
>ERZ1292633.65-Hain-H41-02um-R1-65-length-148738-cov-8_pt1 | contig 68092 bp, 58 predicted proteins | sample MGYA00564406_ERZ1292633 | MGnify/ENA primary metagenome ERZ1292633 (study PRJEB36523, sample SAMEA6512639) | groundwater metagenome | collected 2019-01-08 | study: AquaDiva: Metagenomics assemblies of 32 groundwater samples
TGTCACCAAAGCCTCCAGGCCAATCACATCGCCGGGGCGCAAAACCCGAACAATGCGTTCCCGGCCGTCCATCGTGGCACGCACCAACTTCACGGTCCCACTGCGCAGCGTGTACAGCCCCTGGGCTGACTGTCCCTCGGTGTACATGACGGCGTTCGACTGAAAGCGCATGTCGTCGATCGGCGTGTGCATGTCGCTGAAGTCTTGCTCATTCAGATCAGCAAACAACGCCATGTCACGGATGCCACAACTGCGGCAATCAGAGGTGCCCTGCCAAGGGGAATCGATGCGGATGGGAATCATGGTCAGTGGTTAGAAATGGTGAGGGTGTGCAAAGCGCACCGCATGCGCTTCAAAGCCCGAACGAACGCATTCAAAGTGCCTGCCGACTTTTGAGCAGACGTTCGTCCAGATACGGACCGTAAAAATCGGGCAGGTAGCCACCCTCCATCCGCTCCGCTACTTCCTTGCCCCCTGGACCGAAAAACAGCAATGTCGGCGCCACAGAAATGCGCCATTGTTTGATCAACTGGTCGTGCGTGGTCGACCGACCTTGAAAATCCAACACACCTTGGCTGCTGCGCATGTCCAACTGAACGATGGGCTGCCCTGCCTTTTGCATCGGACTCAAATGGCTGCGGCGTGCGACCCGGCAAAAAGGACAACCCTCCAGACTCACCATGACCGTCAGTGGTTGCTTTTGCTGCAAAGCCTTGGCCAATTCGTCCTGCAAAGAGGACGGCGTCGGCAACACCGCTGGCGTGCCAGACTGTGCCGCAACGCCTTGGGTCGCCAAGCCTGCCACCAAAAGCCAGAAATGGCGACGGCGCAAGGCAAGGTTCAAAGGGGACTCATTCATGGATGTCGATCAAAAAACCAGGAAGACAGGATGCTGTTGCCGACAAGTGTAAGCAACATCAAATATAAGTGCATGTTTAATTATGAACTGGGTCGTCCGATCTCAACACTTGACCTCTGTCAACACCGGCCCGATCTTGCCGAGTAGGATATACATCAATTAACAGTGATATATATGGAGTCTGCCATGTCCATGGCCCAATGGCTAGAAACCGCCGGAAATTCCACCGTACTGGCCAGCGGTGGCGCGCTGATCGGTGGCCTGTTTGGATTTTTTGCACAGCGTTCACGCTTTTGTCTGCGCGCAGCTGTGATCGAATTTTGGCACCGCCGCTTTGGCGACAAACTGTCGGTGTGGCTGCTGGCCTTTGCCTCTGCCGTGATCGCCGTACAGCTCATGGTCTTGTTGGGCTGGCTGGACACCAACAGCGCACGCCAAATTGCCGCCACCGGCAGCCTGTCTGGTGCGCTCATCGGTGGCTTGACCTTCGGCGTCGGCATGGTCATGACGCGAGGTTGCGCCAGCCGCTTGCTGGTGCTGTCGGCCAATGGCAATTTGCGTGCGCTGCTTTCCGGCCTGATCTTCGCGGTCACAGCGCAATCGGCACTCTCGGGTGTTTTGTCTCCTGTGCGCTTGGCCATCAGCAGCTGGTGGACTGTTTCGGGCGGCGCCCCGCGCGACTTGCTGGCCATCACCGGCCTGGGGCATGGCGCGGGTTTGGCCATGGGCGGCATCTGGTTGGTGGCCGCGCTTTATTTTTCTCTGCGCAGCCCTACTCGAAGCCTCTGGATGTGGGTGGGTGGTGTGGGAACGGGTTTGATGGTGGCCGCCGCCTGGGGCTTTAGCCAGTGGGTGGCGAGAGAATCATTTGAGCCCGTGCAAATCCAAGGTTTGACTTTCAGCGGCCCATCCGCCGAATGGTTGATGCGCGTGGTGCAGTGGCCTTGGCCTGCGATTGGCTTTGAGTTTGGCTTGATGCCTGGCGTGTTCCTGGGGTCGCTGATCGGGGCCTGGATCGGCAAAGACTGGAAACTGGAAGGCTTCACCGATGGCTACAGCATGCGGCGCTACATCGGTGGAGCAATCCTGATGGGGTTTGGCTCGATGCTGGCGGGCGGCTGCGCCGTCGGTGCCGGCGTCACAGGTGGTGCCATTTTTGCGCTCACCGCATGGCTGAGTCTGGCCGGCATGTGGGTCGGCGCGGGACTGACTGACCGCTGGTTGGATGGCGGCGCATCGGGCCACCAGCCAGCTTTGCAGGCCATGCCAGCCTGAGGTTCAAACCGCCCTTCATCCAAGCCCAGTCACTTGCCACTCAAATACTCAGCGACAGCGGCCATTTCCAAGGGGGACATCTTGCTGGTGATCGCATGCATCACCGCATTGTCGTTGGTGCGCTCGCGTTGATGGAACTGTTTGAGTTGCGTTTCGGTATAAGCCGCATACTGACCGGCCAAACGCGGCAAGGCCTGGGTGCCCTTGGCCTCTGCGCCATGACAGCTGGCACAAGCGGCCAGGCCGCTGTATTTGTTGCCCTTGTGGTAAATGAATTTGCCCACGGCAGCCAAATCGGCGTCTTTGGGTGGCTCCACAACGGCTTTTTGTTTTTCAAAAAATTTACCCAGCGCTGCCATTTCATCGGGCGTCAGCTTGGCCACCATGTCGGCCATGGCGGTGCTCTTGCGCTTGCCATTCTTGAAGTTTTCCAGCTGCTTGGCGATGTACTCCCAATGCTGCCCCGCCAGACGAGGAAACACCTCACTCGACGACTCCCCCTCCGCCCCATGGCAGACAAAACAGGATCCGCCCACAATTTTTTTGGCGCGCGCCTCATCAGCCTGGGCCATGGCCCAGTGCGCCTGCACAGCCACACCGAGCAGCAAGGCCGCCTGCAGCAGACGGCGCGTTGGGTTTTTATTTTTCATGATTGACTTTGCCTTGCACTACACAGATTGAAAAAAATTGCCGAAAAAAAACGCCGCCAGTCTGCCGACTGCGGCGTTTTCGAATCAGGCTCACGCCAAGGTGTCAGCCCAAATGTTACGCGCCCAGGCCAGCGCATAGCGGCCTTCCAGTTCGTTGGCGGCGCTGGACACACCACCCGAGCCGGGCACCGTGAGCATGGTTTTCTTGTCGGCATCGTAGCGGTGCACACTGGCCACGTGGACGACGTCTTCCGAGCTGACAAAGCTGTAGCAGGTGTTGTTGTAAATCGGCAGAGGATTCACCTCTTTGCCCATCAACAAGGCAACGACGGCGGCAGCGCACGTCTTGCCGTGCTGGTTCGCCATGTGGCCCGACTTGGGCATGCCAGGCGCAATCTGGATCGAATCACCCAACACGTGCACGTTTTTCGCCGCTTTGGACTCGAAGGTCAAAAAGTCAACTTCGCACCAACGCTTATTGGCCGTTGCCAGACCCGCGTTGACCGCGATATCGCCGGCCCGCATGTCGGGAATGACGTTCAGCACCTGGGCCTTGATGTCATCGTTGAACTCGAACTTCAAGGTGTTGGTGGCCGCATCCACGTCGGTCACGCGGTGCTTACCACGGTATTCCACAATGCCTTTGTAGCGCTCGGCCCAGGCCTTCTTGAACAAGGGCCCTTTGGAGGTGACATCGTCATTGGCATCCAAAATCAGCACCTTGCTCTTGGGCTTGGCCTTGCTGAAATACTCAGCCACCTGACATGCCCGCTCGTAAGGGCCGGGGGGGCAACGGTAAGGGGCCAGTGGAATCGCCAACGCATAGACACCGCCATCGGGCATGGCTTCGAGTTGTTTGCGCAAGGTCACTGTCTGCACGCCGGCTTTCCAGGCGTGCATGACTTTGTCTTTGGCACCCGCCTTGGCCATGCCGGGCAGGTTCTCCCACATGAAATCCACACCGGGCGAAACGATCAGTCGGTCATACGCCAGCTCAGTGCCGCCGGCCAATTTGACAATGCGCTTAGCGGCATCGATCGTGTTGACGCGGTCCTTGACCACCTTGACACCATGGCGCTTGGTCAGATTGTCATACGGTGTGGTGATGTCCGCGATGGTTTTGCTGCCGCCGATCACCAGGTTGGAGATCGGACAAGAAATGAAGGCATCGTTGGGTTCCACCAGGGTGACCTGAATTTTTTGCTCAGACCACAGACGCAGGTACTTGGCGGCGGTGGCCCCCGAATACCCGCCTCCAATCACCACCACTTTGGGGCCGCTGCCGCCGCCCACCGTGGCACAACCCGAAACCAAACCCATGGCACCCAATGCGGAGCCTGTTTGCAAAAAATGACGACGTTGCATGGCTGTGTTCCTTATTTCTTTTGAGCGGCAAAGTAGCCGGCGATGGCAACGATTTGCTCGTCGGAATACCCTTTGGACAACTGGTGCATGAGCGTCGCGGGCTTGCGACCCGCCTTGAAGTCCAGCATTTTCTTGACCAGGTCATCTTTGTTGGCACCGGCCAAAGATTCCATGCCGGGTTGCGCGCGGCCATCGGTGCCGTGGCAAGCCGCACAAGATGCGGCCCAACTGCGCACATGCGCCGGATCGACCTGGGCTTGCGCCAGGCCCGACAGCGCCACCAAGGCGGCGCCCGCCAAAGCGTATTGAATTTTCATGAGTTCTCCTCGGTAAAAAAATAAGGATGGACAGTCACTCGACCATCAGGGACGCAGATAAACGAAACCTTCATTGGCTTGCAGTTTGGCCACTTCAGCCACACCGGAGGGCACCACTTTGACCTCCATCAGCAGTTTGTCGGCCTGAATTTTGCGTGTCGTCAGGGTGTTGTTGCACACTCTGAACTCGACGCCTTTACCGACCAACTCGCTCACACTGCCGACAAAGGGTTGATCCATCTGGTTGGTGGCGCCGTCGAGCAAGAAATCGATGCCCAGACCGTGTGTCACCACCACGATCTTGACCTTGGGGTCAGCAACCAAATGGTTGCGAATGTTGCCGATGGCGCGAGAAGCCTGAGGGATGCCTTCGCTCAGGTGGTAAACCACTTTGATCTCAGCCCATGACAAGGTGCAAGACAGCAGGCCAAAAATCAACCACAAGGAACGTTTCATCAGTATCTCCTAATGGACTGATGTTAGCCGCTCGCGGGCACAGTCCATGCCCGTAATAACCCCACTCGAAACTGACGCTCAGCTTTCAACGTCGATCTGTTGGCACACCGCCCGACAGATGTTCACGATGTTGTCATTCACGATGCGGTAGTAAATTTGAACGCCCTCTCGGCGCTTGTCCAGCACACCGGCGAGATACAGTGTGTTCAGGTGCTGAGACATATTGGGTTGGGTGGTGTTGATCTCGCTCAAAAGTTCACCCACGTTTTTTTCACCTTGGCACAAACAGCTGATGATGCGCAGACGCATGGGCGCCGACATCACGCGAAAAACTTCTGCGGCTTTTTCGATTTGCTTGTCTGAAACCGCAATGGTTTGGTCACGCGCAGATTTTTTGGTCACTTTGACCATAGAACTTCCCATCGTATTCAGAAATAGCTGTCATTGTCGCCCACTTTTGAAGGCGGTGCGACGGCGCTATTCAAACGCTGGCCAGGCCTTCAACAGCCTGGGGTTAACCATGAGTCGCGGTGGATCAATCTGTCTGGTTTTCGACATTCAAGCAGCCCAACGCTCCCTAGGATAGAGGTCAAATCTGAAGACGGATGCCCTGCAGCATCCGACGGTGTTTGAAATTGAAAGCGCTCTGAACATGTCGTCCTTGGATACATCCCTGTTGAAGATTGCCGATCCAGGCAGCCATTTTTCTGGCCACATGGGCCGCACCCTGCCCGAGTCCACGCCAAGCTGGCCGGCACACGCGCACGCCCCCAAGGGCAGTCCGAACATCATCGTGATCCTGCTCGATGACCTCGGCTTTTCCGACTTGGGTTGTTACGGTGGCGAAATACAAACGCCCCACATCGATCGACTGGCCACGCAAGGCCTGCGCTACACGAACTACACCACCGTGCCCATGTGCACGCCTGCGCGCGCCGCCTTGTTGACGGGCAAGAATCCGCACAGCGTGGGCTGCGGCTGGCTGACGCACAACGACCCGGGCTACCCCGGCTACCGCGGCGAGATGTCCAAAGACGCGCCACTGATGCCTGAGTTGTTGCGCCAACAAGGCTGGTCCACCATGGCGGTGGGCAAATGGCACAACACCTACGACCGCAACCTGCACAGCGCCGCCGACAACAGCGGCTGGCCGCTGCAACGTGGCTTTGACCGCTTCTACGGCTTCATGGGTGCCGAAACCAGTTATTACCAACCGGACCGCATGCTCGAAGGCAATCAACTGGCCAAAGTGGACGCGTATCCAGAGGGGTACTTCGCGCCGGACGATTACACCCGCCGCGCCATTCAGTGGATGGCAGAACACCGTGCCAGCGCCCCCGACAAACCGTTCTTTGCCTACCTCGCGTTTCAGTCGCCGCATACGCCCCACCAGGCCAAGCCGCAAGACCAGGCCAAATACAGTGGTGTTTACGAAGCCGGCTGGGACGCCCTGCGCCTGGCGCGTTTCGAGCGCCAGCGCGCCATGGGCCTGATCGAGTCCAACGCCGTATTGCCACTACGCAACCCCGGCATCCCCGAGTGGAGCAGCCTGCCCGCCGATCAACAGACCCTCTATGCCCGCTACATGGCCTGCTATGCCGGCCTGGTGGACAACGTCGACCAGAACGTCGGCCGCCTGCTGGCCTTCCTGGAGAAAAGCGGGCAGCTCGACAACACGTTGATCATGATCACCTCGGACAACGGCGCCAACTCCATCGGCGGCCCAACCGGTGTGATGAACCTGCAAGACCGCCGCCAGGGCTTCCCGGAAGATGCGGCCTTGGTGCAGCGCTTGCTGCAGGCCAACGAGGTCGGCAACGACATGACCTACGCCGCCTACCCCAGTGGCTGGTCGCAAGTGTCCAACACGCCCTACCGCCTTTACAAGCGCACCCCCATGGCGGGCGGCATTCGGGTGCCTTTTGTGGCGCATTGGCCCCAAGGCATTGCCGACAAGGGCGCCCTGCGCCGGCAGTGGATTCATGTCACCGATGTGCTGCCCACCGTGCTGGATTTGACCGGCGGCAGCTACCCCCCCGTGTGCAACGGTTACCGCACCCGCACCATGGACGGCAAGAGCTTCTCGGCCTCATTGGGCCAAGCCGATGCCCCGGTGCAACGCCAGCGCCAGTACTACGAGTTGCAGGGCAACCGGGGCTACATCAGCGGCGACTGGAAAATTGTCTCTCTGCAACCCCCGCTGCAAGCCATCAAGCTGGACAACTGGATGCTGTTCAACCTGGCCAACGACCCGACCGAAGTGCAGGATTTGGCAGCCACCGAGACCGAGGTGTTGCAGCGTTTGATCGCCGAGTTTGAAGCCGAGGCCACGGCCAACTATGTCTACCCCATCGACAACCGCGACGACCGGCGTGCCATCACCCTGCCCCCGCACGAATTGGCCCAGGCCCTGCAACCGCGTGACTTCTACCCCGAAGGCGAGTCCATTCCTGGTGTGACGGTTTCGCCCATGATTGCCGACCGCGACTTTGTGCTGCGTGCGCGCTTTGACTGGCAGACCGGGCAAGAAGGCGTCATCGTGGCCATGGGCGACCACTTCGCCGGCATGGTGGCTTTTGTGATGGACGGTGCCTTGCACTTCACCTACCAGCTTTGGTATCGCCCAATCGAGCTGGCCCCCATGCCTCTGACACCCGGCCCGCAAGATTTTGTGCTGGACTACCGTGCGATGGGCAACCGCAAGGGCCTGGGCCACTTCAGCCTGAATGGCCGCGTAGTCTTTGACGCCGCCGACCTGTCACCCACCATGGTGCGCCTGCCATCGGGCGGCCTGAGCGTGGGCATCAACAAGCGCCGCGCCATCAGCGAACGCTACGCCACACGCGGCACCTTTGCCTACACCGGGCGCATCGACGTGGTGCGCCTGGAACCCGGCGCACAGCCCGCCGATTCACCCATGGTGCTGGACGAAGCGGCCGTGCAAGCGCAGATGCGTACAGCCTGATTGCAACCATTCATATCAAGACGCAACATGAACAAACTTTGGCTCTCCCAATACCCCACCGGCATGCCCGCCATGGTGGACGTGACCCCTGCGGCATCGCTCACCCATCTGATCGATGCGTCACTGCAAACACATGCGACGCTACCGGCCATCACCGCCGGAGGCAAAGCAACCAGTTTTGCCGAACTGGACATGATGTCCAGCCGGTTTGCCGCCTGGCTTCAAAGCCGTGGCGTGGCCAAAGGCGACCGCGTCGCCTTGATGATGCCCAACGTCTTGCCATTTGCCATCGGAGTGATCGGCGTGTTGCGCGCAGGTGCGGTGGTGGTGACGGTCAATCCCATGTACACCCCGCGTGAACTGGCGCACCAGCTCAAGGACAGCGGCGCCCAAACCATCGTCATCTTTGACGCATTCGCGCCCACACTGGACGCTGTTCTGGCGGACACGGGTATCCAAAACATCGTTGTGATTCAGTCTGGCCTGGTGCCGAATGACAGCTACACGCTGACCGGGCACGTCAGCTTCATGGAGACCATGACCGCTGGCGCCGCCATGGTTCGCCAACCGGTGGATGTGGGACTGGACGATGTGGCATTCCTGCAATACACCGGTGGCACCACCGGCGTCTCCAAGGGGGCCGTGCTTTTGCACCGCAACGTGCTGGCCAATGTGATCCAGATGGACGCCTGGGTGGCCCCGGCATTTCCTGGCGGAGAAACCAAGGGTTTCAACACCCTGTCCATCCTGCCGATGTACCACATCTTTGCGCTGACGTTCTGCCTGCTGTGGGGCATCCGCAATGGACTGAACAACCACTTGGTTCCCAATCCGCGTGACATGGCCGCGTCAATCAAAGGGCTCACGGGCGTCAAACTGCACATCTTCCCGGGTGTCAACACACTGTTTGCAGGCATCCTGGCCCACCCGGATTTCAAGAATCTGGACTTGTCGGAATTGCGTCTGGCCGTGGGCGGCGGTGCCGCCGTGCACGAGGCTGTTGCGGATCGGTGGATGGCGGCCACAGGCGTTCCGATTGTGGAAGGCTATGGCCTGTCAGAAACATCCCCCATGGCCACGTGCAACCTGGCCAATGTCAAAGGATGGACCGGCACCATCGGCTTGCCCGTGCCCAATACCGAGATCGCCATTCGCGACGACGACAACCAAGATGTCCCGCTGGGGGAACGTGGCGAAATTTGCATTCGCGGCCCGCAAGTCATGGCGGGTTATTGGCAACGCGCAGATGAAACGGCCAACGTGACCACTGCTGACGGCTACTTCAAATCGGGTGACATCGGCGTCATGGACGAACGCGGCTACGTCAAGATTGTGGACCGCAAGAAGGACATGATTCTGGTCAGTGGCTTCAACGTCTTCCCCAACGAGATCGAAGAAGTGGTGGCCAAGTGTGCAGGGGTTCTTGAGCTGGCCGCCATTGGCATACCGGACGACAAGACCGGCGAAGCCGTCAAAGTCTTCATCGTGCGCAGCGACCCTGAACTGACAGAAGCCCAGGTCAGCGCCCATTGCCGCGCCAACCTCACGGCTTACAAATGCCCCAAGCAAATCGTCTTCGTGGAGGCGCTGCCCAAGTCCACCGTGGGCAAAATTTTGCGGCGTGAACTCAGGGGCTGAGGCGCCACCACCGAGACACCAGACACGACCACACAGGAGCCCATATGCACCAGACCCTCCAGGAAGACGGCTACCTCTACTCCAGAGGGCATGCATGGCGCGCGCTGTTCCTGATTTACATGCTCATGCTGTTCGACTTCATCGACCGGCAGGTGCTGTCTGCCTTGCTGCCCTACATCAAAGTGGAATGGCAGTTGAGTGACACCGAACTGGGGGCGCTAGTGGGCATTGTCAACGTGGCCATTGCGCTGTTTGCATTTCCGGTGTCGGTGCTGGTGGACCGCTGGAGCCGCACCAAAAGCATCAGCGGCATGGCCGTGCTTTGGTCGGCCGCCACCGTGGCCTGCGCATTTGCCGGGAACTTCGCACAGATGCTGGTCGGCCGCTTCTTCATTGGCACCGGCGAGGCGGGCTATACCGCCGGAGGCGCCAGCCTGTTGTCGGCCTCTTTCCCGCGTCGCTTGCGCGGCACGGTCATGGGCATCGCGAACTCGGCCACCATGCTGGGCAGCGTGTTGGGCGTGGTCCTGGGCGGCGCGATTGCAGCCAAGTGGGGATGGCGCTATGCCTTTGGCGTGGTGGCCATTCCCGGCTTTGTGTTTGCCATCCTGATTTTGTTTCTGCGGGATTACAAAAACGTCCACATCGCCGTACAGCCCCACCAGGACACACAGGAACCCGGCATGAGCTGGCAGCAGGCGACCCGCGTCATCCTGCGCTCGGGGGCTCTGCGCGCCATCTTTGTGGGCAGCGCCATGCAACTGATGTTCACCGCCACGGTGGGCAATTGGTTGCCCAGCTACTTCAACCGCTACCATGCGCTGGCCCCCGACCAAGCCGGTTTGCGCACCGGCATCATGCTGTTGATCGCGTCGGTCGGCGTCATGGCCTTCGGTTATCTCTCTGACAAACTCGCTGCAGGCAAGCCGCGCCGTCGCCTGGTCCTGATGGCCAGTTTCCCTTTGTGTACGGCGCTGGCATTTGGCGCGGCATTTGCGCTGCCGGTGGGCAATATGCAACTGGGCTTGTTGTTTGTGGGCGCATTTTTTATGGCGGCCATCCTCGGCCCCTGCTTCGCAGTGATCCACGATCTGGTGCACCCCGGCATGACCGGCATGGCCATTGGCGTTCTCATACTCGCCAACAACCTGCTGGGCATGGCCTTGGGGCCGCTGATCGGAGGCATGTTGTCCGACCGCTTTGAACTCAGCACGGCGCTTTTGCTGGTGTCGGCTGTTCCCCTGACTTCAGCGGCCGCATTCTTTCTTGCCTCCACACGCTATGACAAGGCGATCGCAGCACTGACCGACACGCCGCACTGAACACGTCAGAGGGCACACCCCACGGAGACCCCATGAGCGAGACATACACCCCCAATCCGGCAGGTGGGCCGAGCGCATCCGCCTTGCTTGCCGCACTGCAGGCCGCACAGGTGACGCACTGCGTGACCGTGCCCGATTTCGTTCAGTTTGCATTACACCAACGCATCATGGCAGCGGACAGCGGCCTGGTGAACGTGCTGGCGTGCACCGAAGACCAGGCCTTGACCACCGCCACGGGGATTTACATCGGCGGTGGCAAACCCGTCGTGATGGTGCAGAACCAGGGCCTGTTCAAGTGCATGAACACCTTGCGCGCCACCTGCATGGACTGCGCTGTGCCCATGGTCTTTCTGGTCGGTCAGTTTGGTCGAGAAGCCGAGAACTTTGGCCAGCCAACTCGGGCGTCACGCCGCAGCATGGTTCGCATCATGGAGCCCTGGCTGCAAGCGCTGGACTTGCGGTTTTGGAACATCGACGAAGACGCCGATGTGCCCCACGTTGCCCATGCCTTTGAGCACGCAGCCAACGCCAAGACCGCCGCCGTGTTGTTGATTGGCCGCCATGTGGCTTGGAACTGAAGGAGATGCCATGAACCCCCACGTTCGTCACTTCGTGTACTCACTGCCCCCCAAGGGGGCCCTGTCCTCCTTGGGGCGGCCCTGCGGAGGACAGTCATGAATGTCCAAGAAGCCTGTGCTGCCATTGACGCTGCCCGTCAAGCCCTGTGCCCCACTGCACCGCTGGTATCGACCATGTCGGCCATGCATGCTTTCGACGACCTGGGCGTCACCGCGCACCGCCTGGACTCGGTGCCGCTCATGGGCGGCGCCAGTGGCCTGGGCCTGGGCATCGCCTTGATGAAGCCCGACCTCCCGGTCATTGTGGTGGACGGCGATGCCAGTCTGCTCATGGAATTGGGCAGCTTGGTGACCGTTGCCAACGCCAAGCCGCAGCGCTTTGTGCACATCCTGATGCACAACAACACCCAATTCAGCAGCATCGTGAATCTGCCCACGGCTGCTGCCGAGCCGGACTGCAATTTTGCAGGCATGGCCCAAAGTGCGGGCTACCCGCATGTCTTCGAGGTCCATGATCTCCAGGAATTGATCCGGGTGCTGCCACAGTTATTGACCCAGACCGGTGCAAGCTTTGTCGACTTGAGGGTAACGCCCCCACCCGCGCGGGTGGGCGCGCACCAAGCTCAACCCCTGCTGCCGGATCTGCAGTTTCAACGCATGCGCGCAGGCGTCGTCAGCTTGAAACAAACCTTGTCCGCCTGAAACGTGTATCCGCTCGACATCCGCCCCCTGGAGCACGCCATCGCCAAAAGACTGTGCATGGTCAACAACTGAGCCCAGTGCCCATGACCGACCTTTGACCTACAGCGGTCGGCGTGCAATGCTGAAGACTTGCCCGGTCGGCCCCGTGCTGGGCTGCGTCGCCAGGAACATCGCCATGGGCACCACGTCGTCAGCCAACTTGACCCATTCGCCGATTTTGGTGAGCTGGTCGTACATCGCTTGCATCGACGGCCCGCCAATGCCCGTATTCACTGGGCCTGGCACGATCTCATTGACCGTGATGCCATCACTCCACAACTCCTGTGCCAGCACACTTGACAACATGGCCATGCCCGCCTTGGCACAGGCATACGCCGAGGTTCCCGGTGTGCCCACGTGTCCCAGGCCGGAGCCCATCATGATGATCTTGCCGCCACCGCGCAATTTCAGCGCTGGGACAACTGCGCGGACAGAGTAATAAGCGCCCATCAGATTCACATCGACAACCTCGCGCCATGTCTCGGGCGGGATGTCCATCAACGGTGCACGGTTGCCGCCAATGCCAGCGTTCAACATCGCAATGTCCACCCCGCCGAATGCATCAATGGTCTGCCTAACCATGGCTTCGACACTCGCAAGCTGCGAGACATTGGTGGCGACGGCGATGGCGCGGCCACCCATTTCCACGATTTGTGCGGCGGTTTCACACAGCTCGTTTTCTGTGCGTGCAGCACAGCACTCGGCGGCTCCAGCACGCGCATAGGCCAGTGCAATGGCGCGCCCGATGCCCTTGCCCGCGCCCGTCACAATGGCGACCTTGCCATCCAAATCATGCATCAAATTGCTCATGGAAATTTCCTAAGGTTGGTTGCTGAACGATTGATCAACAGTTGCTGAAATTGAGCGACAAGGACCACTGACGCCCCCAAACCGGCCCTACTTTTTGATCAACCCGGCGCGTTGCCAATTGACGCCCGAGTCGTACAGGCGCAAAGCGTCCAGCGGCTGTGGTCGGATCTTGGGTTTGCCGACCATGCGCGTCATGGCGCGCGGATAGGGCGAATAGTCTTGCGTGGCGTAGTGTTGCGTGGCCCAGTTGTCCCAGATCGCCACCGTGTTGGGTTGCCAGGTCAGGCGCACCTGGTAATCGGGCTGCTTGACCATGTTGAACAGCATGTCGAGGATCGACTTGCTCACCTCTTCGTGCAGGTGGTGAATGCCGCTGGTGAAGTGGCGATGCACGAAAATTTGTGCTCGCCCGGTGACCGGATGGCGAATCACCACCGGATGGTCGGCGGTGAACGACATGTAGTGGGCGTCGGTGCCCTCCTTGCCCGCGCGCAGCAGGTAGTTGGATTCACGCAAGCGCCAGTACAAATCGTGCCGCGCAACCAGACGGCTGAGCATCTCTTGCACGGGCTCGGAAAGATCGTCATACACCGCGCCGTTGCTGGCCCACAGCGTGTCACCTCCTACGGGAGGGATGTCCACCGCACGCAGGAAGGTGTAGGCCGAGGGCAGGTCGTTGTAGGTGTTGTCTGTGTGCCAGGCCTGGGTTTCGATGGGCGCGTCCGGGTTGAAGGTGATGAGCTGGATCTCGGGGTGTTCCTTCGCCAAGCCAAACACCGGGTGGGCGCTTTCCAGTTCACCAAAGGCCTTGCCCAGCCGCACGAACTGCGCCTGCTCCAAAGGCTGGTCACGCATGAAGATCACACCGAATTCGTGTACAGCGCGTTGAATCTCTGCGTAGACCGCATCGTTTTCAATGTGGTTGAGGTCGAACCCCGAGAGATAGGCGCCAATGTTTTTGTGGCGCGCTGCACCTGGATATGCTGGTAGGTCATGGAGTGCTCCTTGCTTGATGGCATGTTGCTGGAAGGGTGTGGACTGACGTCAAAAAGCCGCCTGTGCTGTCAGACAGGTGGCGGTGCAGGCAGCGTGAGATCCACGCGCTCGATCCGGCCGGTGAATGCAAAACTGCCGTGGTAGTCGTCATAGGCCACGGGTGGGCCCCATTGGCGGCCGATTTGCAGGCCATCCTGCACAGCGGAATAGACGATGGGTGCGGTTTCTACCGCCTGCGGCGACCCTTGAGACGCACCATTGACAAACAGCTGCACAGTGCCCAGGCCTTTGCCAGTGGGCTCAAACACAAAGCTCACCTCGGTGCGGCCCACTGGCAACGCAGACGATGAAACCTTGTGGCAGCGGATGCGCAAAAAATTGTGCACATAGTGTGCGCACCCATCCTGTACAAAGAGCGCCCAACCGCCCTGCGCGCCGCCCACCGAGGCCAACACGCCCTGCGCCCCCTCGGGTGGGATGTCGACCAACGCGTCAATGCGGTGTGCCCGGTTCAATAGCGGTGGCAAGGCGGTCAACGGAACCGGCGCGGCATCCGACCAGTAGCTGTAGCGGGGCTTCGGCAACGCCGTCTTCGGCAAGTTGGGGTCGAACGCCCGCAGGTAAAGCCGGTCGTCAAGGGGCAGCACGTTGTGCTGCTTGGCTTGCGTCCACCAGTCGTCTATCAGCGCTTGCAGTTTGTCAGGGTGCTGCTGAGCCAGGTCCTTGCACTGTGCAAAATCTTTGTCCTGGTGGTACAGCTCCCACACATCGGCAGCCCAGTCGCTGCCAGCTTGATGCCAGGCCACGGCCGTCCAGCCGTCACGCCACAAGGCACGGCAACCCAGCATCTCGTAGTACTGCACCTGCTTGCGTGTGGGCGCGGCACCGTCGTCAAAGCTGTAGCGCAGGCTCAAGCCCTCCAGCGGCTTTTGCGCTACACCGTTGACCACCGACGGCACCGGTACACCGGCCACCTCCAGCAACGTGGGGTACAGGTCGGTGATGTGGTGGTATTGCGTGCGCACAGCACCGTGGTCATGCACCCCATTGGGCCAATACACGATCAACGGGTCGGTGTTGCCACCGCGGTGCGTGTCGCGCTTCCAGCGCTTGAAGGGTGTGTTGCCCGCCATACCCCAGCCGGCCGGGTAATGCGGATCGGTGTCGGGGCCGCCGATGCGCTCCAAATCAGCCATCATCTCCTGCACGCCCATGGGCATGAGGTTGCGAAAGCGCTCGGTATTGGTGGTGCCGTGTGCCTGGCCTTCCTGGCTGGCACCGTTGTCCGACAGCACCAGAATCAGTGTGTTGTCGAGTTGTCCGAGTTGTTCGACAGCGGCCACCACACGACCGATCTGCGCATCGCAATGGTCCATGAAACCGCAAAAGGTTTCCTGCAAGCGGCAATACAGCCGCTTGGCGTCGGCATCGAGGTCGGCCCACGCGGCAATGCCAGGGTTGCGCGGCGGCAGCGTCGTATCCGGCGGCACGATGCCGAGATCGATCTGGCGGGCCAGTGTGATTTCGCGCTGCGCATCCCAGCCATGGTCGAAGCAGCCTTTGTAGTCGGCGATCCACTCCGGCGAAACCTGAAACGGTGCATGCGGCGCGCCAAAAGGCAGGTACATGAAAAACGGGCGTCCGGTGGCCACTTGCTGCTGTTCGCGCAGCATGCGGATGGCCTGATCGGCAAGGTCTTCACTCAGGTGGTAACTGTCGCGCTCGGGCAATGGGATCCGGTGGTTGTCGCAGGTGAGGATGGGGTGCCAGTGGTCGGTCTCGCCTGGCATGAAGCCGTAAAAACGTTCAAAACCCTGACCCAGCGGCCAGCGGTCGAAGGGACCCGCGGGCGTGCTCTGCGTCGTGGGTGTGAGGTGCCACTTGCCCACACACATGGTGGCGTAGCCGTTTTGCTTGAGCACTTCAGCGATGGTGACGGCGCTCTTGGGCAAGTAGGCATTGGAGCCGGGATATCCCGTGGCGATTTCGGCGATGGCGGCAAAGCCCACGCTGTGGTGGTTGCGACCGGTCAGCAGCGCCGCACGCGAGGGGGAGCACAGGCTGGTGGTGTGAAAGTTGTTGTAACGCAAGCCCGCCTCCGCAAGCCGGCTGATATTGGGTGCTTTGACCGGTCCGCCGTAGCATGAAAGCTGACCAAAGCCCAGATCGTCGAGCAGCACGACGAGGATGTTGGGGGCACCCGTCCCCGACTGGCGTGGCACGGGCCAGGCTGGCGTCGATTCCCGGTAGTTGGTGCCGATGACCCCAGCGAACGGCGGCTCATCGGGGGGCAAGATGTCTTCTGTCATGCTTCAACTTTCACAGCAAGGAATACTGACCGGCGAGAAGTTGACCAGCGAACAGCAGGCCGTCTAAGCGGTGATGTCCCGCAGGATGAAGTCAGCGGCCCGCTCGCCGATCGCGATGCAGATGGCATTGGTGTTGGTGGACGCAATGGTTGGCATGACAGAGCCGTCGGCCACGCGCAAGCCCCGGATGCCGTGCACGCGCAGTTGCGGGTCCACCACCGATTGCGCGGCATCGGTGCCGATGCGGCAGGTTCCTACCGGGTGGTAGGCCGTGGCGCCGGTGGCGCGCAGGTAGTCCACCAGGGCCTCATCGCTGGCTTTTTGCGGGCCGGGCCGCACTTCACGCTGCAGCAGTTGGGCCATGGGGCCGGTCTCGGCCACCTTGCGTGACAGCTTCAAGGCGGCCAGGCAGGTGCTCAGATCGTCGGGGTGGGTGAAATGATTGGAGACCATCACCGGATCGGCCGCCGGGTCGCGGCTGCCGATGTGCGAGTGCCCACGCGAGCGCGGACGAATCTGGAAGGACGCGACGGTCACGCCATCAAAGTCGTCGATCGCGATCTTGCCCGCGCCCCGGTTGCCCGGGCTGCTCACCTGCTGAATTTGCAACTTGATGTCGGCGTCGGTGCTGCCTGGTTGCATGGCCGCAAACGCCTGCGCGGTGATGGTGACCGATGACATGGGGCCATCACGCCGGGTCAGCCAGCGCAAGGCAAGTTTGGCCTGCCCCAAGGGACTGTTCAGGTCGCGGTTCCAGCTCACCTCGCGTTTGGATTCGTACATGACCGGGCTGTACACGTGCTCGCTCAGGTTCTCGCCCACCATGGGCAACTCGTGAAGCAACGGAACACCCGCATTGGCCAACACATCCCGCCTGCCAATGCCCGACAGCTCCAGCAGTTGCGGCGAGTTGAAGGCGCCACCACAAAGCACCACTTCGCGCTTGGCGTGCAGCGTGACTTCGCGGCCATCGACGCTGGCTTGCACCCCCGTGGCGCGCCCCCCCGCCATCACCACACGGCGCACCAGAACACCGGTTTTCAGCGTCAGGTTGGCGCGGCCTGCCGTATCGTCCAGATAGGCCATGCGGGTGTTGCAACGCACGCCATTGCGGGTGTTGAATTGCAGATAACTTCCGCCATAGCCGCGCTCGTTGTAATCCTTCACACGGGGCGCCACACCCGCCTGTTGCAGCGAATCGAGGAAGGCGTCGGGCAGCGCGTCCACCGGCTTGAACTCCGTCACGGTGACGGGCCCGCCTTTGCCCCGGTAGCGCTCGTCTCCGCTGGCAAAGTTTTCGATTTTTTTGAACCAGGGCAGCAAGTCGGCATGCGCCCAGCCGGGGCAACCATCTTGCGCCCACTTGTCGTATTCGTGCGGCGTGCCGTGCACCCAGATCATGCCGTTAACCGTGCTGGAGCCCCCCACCACCCAGCCGCGTGGCCAGTAGATTTGGCGGTTGTGCATCTGCGGGTCAGGCTGGGTGTAAAAACTGCGCGTCACCTTGCCCTGCTCCAGCACCTTGCCTGTAGCCAAGGGGATGCGCGTCCACACATTACGGTCACGTGGGCCGGCTTCCAGCAGGAGCACGCTGTGCTGGCCAGATTCGCTCAGGCGCGCCGCCAGTGGCGCGCCTGCCGAGCCAGCGCCCACCACGATGAAGTCATAGGTATCGGTGTTCATGCCGCCTCTTGGGCCAGCCAGTTTTGCAGCGCCAGGGCTTCGTCGCCCATGCGGGTGTACTGGTTCTCAGGCAGCTCTGCCTGCTCGAAGCCATCCTTGGTTTGCTTGGGAACCGGCTCCACCATGAGCTCCACAAACACCGGTCCCTGCATGGCCAGCAGTTGCGGGAAGCGCTCTGCCCATTTGGCGCCGTCTTGAATGCGTTCCGCATGCGCATAACCCGCCTTGCGCGCCACTTCTGCGAACTGGAAGTCATCAGTCGGTATGTGCATGTTGTCCAGCCCGGTGAACTGGGTGCCGTTGTGCACCACACAGTGCAACAAATTTGGGGGTCGCTGCGCTGCCACGGTCGCCAAGCCACCGAGCTCAAGCAACAAGCTGGCATCACCGTCCAGAACGATGACTTTCTTTTGCGGTTGCGCCAAAGCCAGGCCAAGAGCCAGGCACGCCGCACCACCCATCAAGGGCACCGAGTTGATGCGCCCTGCCGCCGAGCCCTTGGCGGCTTGGGCATGCGCAGGCTTCAACACGGTTTTGAGCTTGGCCACACCCAGGCCCAGCACCAGGCCGGCCTTGCCGCTGACGAGTGGGACACCCGTGGCGCCACCATCAGCGCCTTCGATGCGGTCCAGAATAAACATCGACGCCATGGTGGCCACAAGGATGGCTTCACCCCGACCTTTGGCAACCACGCCACACGCTTGAACAAGATTCATCATTTTTTGTTTCTCCTTGGTTTAACGCCAGGCCATGGGCGCGCCCACCAGCAAGACCACGCCAGTGCGCAAGCGCTCTGCATCTTCGTAGGCCTGATCCAGGCGGCTCATGTCGGCATCGGAGTCGAGGATGTGGAAAGGCAGGTCGATGGCTTTGAGGAAGGGTTCTGCTATGCGCACCATGCTGCGTTTGGACTCGGACATGGGGTGGCCAATGTTGCTGAACTCTCGGCCGAACTGGCCGACCATGAACACCATGGGTATGTGCGCGTCCAGGCACACCGCACGCAGGGTGTTGAAGCAGTTGTACAGCCCCTGGTTTTGCATCATCAGCAGCGGGCGCTTGCCCCCTATGGTCAGGCCTGCTGCCACCGTGACCGCCTGGTTTTCGTTGGCGGTGTTGATGACCTTGATGCCCGAGTCGGCACGGTTGATGCGTTCGTGCAGAGACAACTGCACCCAATCGGGGACGGTGACGACGTGGTCGACCTGGTTGCGCCGCAGTGCCGCGAAAGCGGTGCTCGCGCTGATGGAATGCTCGCTCAAACCCATGGTGATTCCTTTGCTGTTCGGCTTGCGAATATGATCAAGCCATCGACCAAGTCTAGAAATCCGCCCTCTTTAAATCTGTCAAATCAATGACAAAAACCAACGCCCCCCAATTCAAGGAACTTGCACGCGAACTCCTCGGGAAAATACTGGGATTCAAAGAATGTCTTCCACAGACACTGGATGGCTTGGTGGCGGCTGCAAGCGTGAGCCGCTTGAGCAAAGGTGAGGCACTGGCATTGCGCGGCCAACCCTTTGATGTCCTGGGCCTGATCCTGCAAGGCTCACTGGAAACACGCATCATCAACCCGGATGGCCATCGCCATCTCATCAGCTTTTTGCAGCCCGGTGATGTGGTCGGCATCATCAGTGTTCTGGACGGTTTGGGGCACGTCAATGATTTGATTGCACACGGATCCAACACGGTGGTGCTGCGCATACCCGGTCACATCGTGCGCGCATTTCGGCAACAAGATCCCGGGCTGGGCCGGGCATTCGAATTGCAGTTGGCTTTTCGCAGCCGTTTGCTGCACGAGCGTTTGGCGGCCGACTCGGGCATGCCCATCAGGGCGCGTGTCGCACGCCTGTTGCTGACGCTTGCCAGCCTGTACGGTGAACAGCGTCCAGGTGGCCTGGTTTTGAAAATCAAGGTGTCTCAGGCGGATCTTGCCGACTGGCTGGGGGTCAGTCGGCAAAGCGTCAACACGGTCTTGCAACCATTGACTGCACAGGAGACCATCAGGGTCAGTTATTCAACCTTCACCATTGTGGATGCCGAAGGTTTGCGACAGTTGGCGCAGCTTTAACGGGAAAGAACAGCCATCGGCCGCAGGGGCGGCCTCCCACAAAGACCACCGACCCCTTGTGGGAGCGCGCCGATCAGTCGGGCGAAGAGGCATTGGCCAGCTCGTCGTTGTTGAACTGGAGCGACTTCACCTGCATGAACTCTTCAATCGCATAGTGCCCGCGTTCGCGGCCAATGCCAGACTGCTTGAAGCCACCCGCTGGTGCGTTCATGTTGAAGCCGCCGCCGTTGATGTCCACCTTGCCACACTGCAGCTGGCGAGCCAACCGCACCGCGCGCGCCATGTCGGTGGACCACACCGCACCGTTCAGACCATAGATGGTGCCGTTGGCGATGGCCACCGCATCCGCTTCGTCTTTGGCAGGCATGATGGACAGCACCGGGCCAAAGATCTCTTCTTGCGCAATGCGCATGCTGGAGGCCACATCGCCGAACACGGTCGGTTGGACAAAAAAGCCCTGGTCGATGCCCGCAGGCATGTCGGTGCCGCCCGTCACCAGCTTGGCACCGCCTTCCTGGCCGATGCGGATGTAGTCCAGCACGCGTTCGCGGTGCTTGCCAAAGGCCAATGGGCCCAGCGTGGTCGCGGGGTTCATGGGGTCGCCGATGACCAACTTGCTGACCTCATCCGCTGCAATCTCCAGCGCTTGGGCATGCAGGTGGGCGGGCACGATCATGCGCGTCAGTGCAATGCAGGTCTGTCCGGCATTCAGGAAGCAGCCTTGCACGCTGCCGCGCACCGCTTGCTCAAACGGTGCGTCGTCCAAGATCACGCTGGCCGATTTGCCACCCAGCTCCAGCGACACCTTCTTCACGGTGGAAGACGCTGCGGCCATCAGGCGCCGGCCTGTGACGGTGGAGCCGGTGTAGGACACCATGTCCACGCCAGGGTGAGTGACCAGGGCTTCACCCACCGCCAAGCCGGTGCCGTTGACAATGTTGATCACGCCTTTTGGGAAACCCACTTCGGCCATCGCGTCGGCCACGATCATGGCCGTGAGGGGGGCCATCTCGCCGGGTTTGGCCACCACCGTGCAGCCGGCCGTGATGGCCGGGGCGATCTTGCCGATGAGCAGCATCAAGGGATAGTTCCAGGCCGTGATGGCGGCGACCACGCCAATCGGTTCGCGCACCACGCGCGAATTGCCGATCAGCTCGTCGTGCGGGCCCTTGGCCAAAAACTCCATGTGCCCCGCCAGCATCATCAGCGGGCCTTGCGCATGGGCTCGCATCGAGAAACTGATGGGCGTGCCCATTTCGGTGCTTTCCAACGCGCCGATGGTCTCCAGCTTGGGCTTCAGGGCGCCGACCAATTTGCCGATCCAGCCAGCGCGCTCGGCGCGGGACAGGGCGCTCCAAGCCGGAAAGGCGGCACGGGCCGCTGCCACCGCCGCATCCACGTCGGCCTGGGTGCCCAGGGCAATGGCGCCAAACACGCCTTCGGTGTAGGGATTGACCAAGTCCATGCGGCCCTGCCCAGGGGCGGCGGTAAAGGCACCGTTGATGAAGTGCTGGTGACGTTCGGTCAGGCTGGTGGGAAAGTGGCTCATGGTGGTGGTTCTCGGTAAAAAAAGAAATCAAAGATGGGTGGGTCAGGCTGCGGCCTGCAGGGCCCAGTCGGCGGCACGTTCGCCGATCATGATGGAGGGCGCGTTCGTGTTGCTGGAGGGCAGCGTGGGCATGACGGATGCATCGGCAATGCGCAAGCCAACCAACCCGTGCACGCGCAATTGGGTGTCCACCACACTGTCTCCGGCTTGGCCCATGCGGCAGGTGCCGACGGGGTGGTACACCGTCAGCCCCGTGCCCTTGGCGTAGTCCAACAGTTCGCTGTCCGAGCGGTGGTCGACCCCCGGAAAAGTCTCCTGGACGATGTACTTTTTGAACGCCGCTTGCGATGCGATGGTGCGGCCCAAGCGCAAGCCGGCCAGGGTGACGCGCTGGTCATATTCGTCGGCCAGGTAGTTGGCAAAAATGTCGGGATGGTCCCAAGGCAGTTTGCCGGTGATGTGGCTGTGGCCGCGCGAGCGCGGGTACACCGGCCAGTTCAGCAAGGAAAGGCCACTGGGCTTCGGTACGGGAAAGTGCAGCGAACCCCGCTCTGAGAAATCGTTGTGCACCCCGTTGAGTTGCAGCTTCAGGTCGGCGCGCGGGGCGTCCGGGCTGGAGCGGACGGTCATCTGCGAATTCATGGTGGCCGTGCGCAACCAGCCGTGCCGGGTGAACAACCACTTGGCACCCTGCGCCAGTTTGATGGGCAAGCTGTGCACGATGTCGTTGACGGTCACCGCCCCCTGGGTCTGGTAGCTGACACAGGTGCGCAGGTGGTCCAGCATGTGCTCGCCCACATGGTCATTGGCCATGCGAACTTCAATGCCCAAGCCTTGCAACACATCGGGCCGACCAATGCCCGAGCGTTCCAGCAAAGCCGCCGTGTGGTAGGCCCCCGCGCAAAGAATCACTTCGCGCGATGCGCGCACTTGGGCGCGTCCAACGGGCGTGTCGCCGTCGCGCCGAACATAATCGACGCCCACCACTTTGCGGCCTTCCAACACCAGCGTATGGGCATAAGCACCCAAGGCGATGTGCAGGTTCTTGCGCTGCGCTGCGGGCTTCAGGTAAGCGTCATAAGTGGAGCAGCGCCAACCGTTGTGCGTATTGGTTTGCAGCCAGGTCCAGCCTTCGACGCTGCCGTTGTTGTAGTCCTGGGCTGCGGAGTAGCCCGCCTGCGCACAGCTGTCCAGAAAGGCCTGGCCCAGTTTTTCCGGCTTGTGGCGGGTGATCTGCATCGGGCCACTGTGGCCGCGCGTGGCGGGGTCACCTTCGGGGTAGTTTTCCAGCTTTTTGAAGTAGGGCAAGACGTCGGCCCAGCCCCAGCCCTCATGCCCGGCATCACGCCACTCGTCCCAGCCCTTGGCGTCGCCGCGCGCCCAGATCATGCCGTTGGTGGCACTGCTGCCGCCCAGGCCCAGGCCGCGTGGCGAAAACACCCGGTGCCCACCCAGCGCGGTTTCCGGGCCACTGGCCAACTGCCAGCAGTAGCGCGGGTCGGTGGTGAGATTGGCCACCCCCAGCGGCAGGCGGTGGTTGAAGGTGTTGGTGACGCCCCCAGGCTCTAGCAGCAAGACGGTGTAGCGCCCGCTTTCCGACAAGCGCGCTGCGACGGCTGCCCCACCCGAGCCGGCTCCCACCACGATGAAATCAACGGTTTGGATTGTGTTCATGCGAAAAAGTTTAGGACGCGCTGGCGCGCAGAATTGACGTGCAGTTGTCAATTGGCCTGCGTATTCGGGTCAACCCCTACCGTTGCGTTGCGGTTAGCATTCCTCATCCAGAGGACGCAATGTGAGCACAGCAGTTAAAACTTGGAATGCACAGGACTTGCTCGCCGCGATGGCGCACGCATGGCCCGAGCCTGTTTCTGCGGAAACAGCCCGCTTGCTGCTGGCCCACGGCCAGATCCAACGCCTTAAAACGGGCGAAGTGATGATCCACCAAGGTGAGGTGCCGCACGGCATCATCATCATGCTCGAAGGCTTGGCCGCGGTGACGGGCGTGAATGCGGCAGGCCGTGAATTCATTTTGTCCCTCATCGGGCCAGGTGAAGGCTATGGCTTTGTGCCCTGCTACACCGAAACGCCAGACACCACCAGCGTGGTGGCGCACGAGGCTATGGCGGCCCTGGTGGTGCCGATAGACACCTGGCGAAAAATCAGCGACATCCAACCCGATCTGAAAGACGGCATCATTGCCGTCATGTGCCGGCGCATGCGCTGGATGACCGACAACCTGGAGTTTCGCAGCATGGCCCCCGCCATTGCCACGCTGGCGCACCGCCTGTACCGCTACGCGGAACAAATGGAACCTGACGCCTTTGCGCAGCAAGCAACGGGTGCGCACATTGAGGTCAAGTTGAGCCAGTCGGCGCTGGCATCCATGCTCAGCCTGTCGCGCCAGCGCACCCACCAGTTGCTGCACACGCTGGAGAAAGAAGGTGCGGTCAGCCTGTCTTATGGCCGCATCGTGGTGCGCAACTTGGCGGTGCTGCGCCAATTCATGGACACCACCGACGCCCATTAGCAGGGGGCCGACCTGTTGGTTTACCCCTACTCTCAATTGTCGAATTGTTGACATTTTTGTCGCTGCCCGGAGCCTAGCATTCAGACCAGTTTGAATGCGATGCAACCAGGAAGAGAGCGACAGTTCATGAGCAATTCCCAACCATGGCGCAATGGCAACCCGGCCGATGCCTTTCAGGGCAAGATGGGTCGCCTGATCGAAGAATCTAGCCCTTGGTGGCCTACCCCGGTCAAGCCCCCCCATGGCGCGCCCAACATTCTGGTGCTGTACTGCGATGACCTGGGCTTTTCGGATGTGGGCTGCTTTGGCGGCGAGATTGCCACGCCCCACATCGACCGCCTGGCCGCCAGCGGCCTGCGCTTTTCTAACTACACCACCGTGCCCATGTGCTCACCGGCACGTGCGGCGCTGCTGACGGGCAAAAACCCGCATGCCGTGGGCTGTGGCTGGATTGCCCATGCGCAACCGGGTTACCCGGGCTACAACAGCGAGATCGCCGCCGATGCGCCAACGCTGCCCGAGATCTTGAAGGCGCAAGGCTACGCCACCATGATGGTGGGCAAGTGGCACAACACCTGGGGCCACAACGTGCACGACGCGGCCGACAAAAGCAGCTGGCCCTTGCAACGTGGCTTTGAGCGCTTTTACGGTTTTCTGGACGCCGAGACCAACTACTTCTGCCCCGACCGCATCCTGGACGGCAACCAAGTGGCGCAAATCGACAGTTACCCCGAAGGCTATTTCTCCACCGATGCATGGACCGACCGCGCGTTGGACTACATGAAGTCGCACGTCAGCAGCGAGCCGCACAAACCCTTCTTCATGTACATGGCGTTCAACGCGCCACACATGCCCATCCAGGCCAAGCCGACAGACCAGGCGCGCTACAAAGGCCGTTATGCGGCAGGCTGGGACGCCTTGCGCGCATCACGCGCGGCACGCCAGAGTGAACTGGGGCTGTTTGACCGCCCCCACCCTTTGGCCCCCATGCCGCCGGGCGTGGCCCGCTGGGACGATCTGGACGATGAGCGCAAAGAATTGTTCGCCCACTACATGGAGCTGTACGCAGGCCTGGTGGACAACATCGACCAGAACATTGGCCGTGTGCTGGATTTTCTGCAAGTGTCTGGGCAGATGGACAACACGCTCATCGTGTTCAGCTCCGACAACGGCGCGTCGGCTGTGGGCGGGCTGGAGGGCACGCCGAGTTTCATGGAAGCCCGCGAAGGACGCCCCACCCAGCACCCCCAGGCCATGGCCGCACTGAAGGCGGGCGTGGTGGGTGGTCCGCAATCACTGCCCGCCTACCCTACCGGCTGGGCGCAGGTGTCCAACACGCCTTTTTACTATTTCAAACGCACCCCGATGAACGGGGGCATCCGCGTGCCCTTCATCGTGCATTGGCCCAAAGGGATCGCCGATGGCGGTGCGGTGCGCAAAGAATGGATTCACGTCACCGACATTGCCCCCACCCTGCTGGACGTGATTGGCCTGACGCACCCGGACCATATTGGTGACATGGCCGCACGCCAACCCGATGGCATGAGCTTTAAAGCCATGCTGGCCGACCCGCAAGCACGCACCCGCAGAACCTCCCAGCATTACGAACTGGAGGCCAACCGGGCCTACATCCTGGGCGACTGGAAAATCGCGTCCTTGCAAATACGCGGCAACAAAATCGGCAGCCTGGACAACTGGATGCTGTTCAACCTGCAAGACGACCCCACAGAAATGCACGACCTGGCCGCGCAGCATCCCGACAAGGTGCGCGAGATGGCCGCCGCCTTTGACGCCGAGGCCTGGAGCAACAACGTGTACCCGCTGGACGCTCGTGCCCTGGAGCGTGCCATCACCCTGCCCCCGCACCTGATGGAGAGCGTGAACACCGAACGGGTGTGCTTTCCAGGCGCACAGACCATTGGCCGCGTGGTCATCACGCCGCTGATCGCCGACCGCAACTTCAAGATCACCGCACGCTTTGACTGGCAGCCCGGCCAAGAGGGCGTGATCTGGGCGCTGGGCGAAGCCTTCACCGGCATGGGTCTGTACGTGACCGATGGCCAAGCCCTGGCGGTGTACCACCGCTGGATGAATCCGCTGGAGTTGCCCTTGCTGGCCCTCACGCCCGGCGCGCAAACCCTGACACTCGAATTCGAAGCCCTGGGGCAACGCCAAGGCCGCGCCCGTCTGGCGTCCGAAGGGAGCACGGCGCCGGACTGGGCCCCCATTGCCCCCACCATCCTGGGCGTGCACTGCGAAGGAATGGACGTGGGGCTGGACCGCCGCCAACGCCTGTCTTCGCGTTTTGCTGACCGGGGCACCTTTGCCTATACCGGCAGCATCCAGAGCGTCACCATCACCCCAGGGCCGCAGGCACCGGGCAGCATCATGAACCAGCGCGAAGACCTGGCCCAACAACGCCTGGGCGCAAGCCACGGCGTGCAGAACTGAAGCCGATCTCTCTTGATCCCTTGCATTTTAATTTGGAGACAACCATGCATTCACTCAACCGCCGCCAAACCTTGAGCGCCCTGGCCTTCGCTGCAGCGAGCGCGCTGTGCCCCACGGCCTTTGCACAGAACCCTGCCTTGCCCGCCACCATCAAACTGGTGGTGCCACTGCCTCCAGGAGGGGCCGTGGATGTGGTGGCGCGGAAAATTGCCGACGCCATGGCCAAACACTTGGGCACCAGCGTCATCGTGGACAACAAAGCTGGCGCTTCAGGCATGATCGCCGCCCGTGCGGTGGCCAGTGCACCGGCCGATGGTTCCGTCTTGCTGTATGCCCACTCTGGCATGCTCACCGCACAGGCCATGGGCGCCAAAGTGGACATGCAAAAAGACCTCAAGCCGGTGGCCAAACTCTCTTTCGGCCCGCATTTTCTGGTGGTTCGCAGCGACTCGCCCTATAAAACCCAGGCCGACTTGGTCAATGCCCTCAAGGCCAACCCGGGCAAGCTCAATGTGGGCTCGGGCGGCAATGGCTCGCCCACACACTTGATGTACGAAATGCTGGAAGATGCCATTCCCGGCGTCAAGGCCACGCACATTCCTTTCAAAGGTGCCATCGAAGCCAACAATGCCTTGATTGGCGGCGAAATCGATTTTCAGTTTGCCCTGCCTGGCGTCAGCTTGGAATTCATCAAGGCGGGTAAATTGCGCGTACTGTCCTTCACCGGCGCCACCCGCTTTCACCTCATGCCCAATCTGCCCACCACCGCCGAAGCCGGTGCGCCGGGTTACCGCGCCGAACCCTGGGGAGGGTTGATGCTCCCGGGCGGCGCCTCCGATGCCCTCACGGCGGTGTTTGCAGAAGCGGTTTCTGTTGCCCTCACCGCGCCGGATGTGACCCAATTCATCGAACGCACGGGCAGCATCAAGGCCGCCAAAAGCACACCGGCTGAATTTGCTGACGAGATCGGCAAGGAACTCACCCAGCAGCGTGCCATCGTCAAGAAACTGGGCATGGTCAACAACTGAGCTCCACGCCCTATAGCCATGACCCGAGACCGCGCATGAACACCAGCAAAGAAGACATCCTGCCCCCCAACGAGCGCGCGTTCACGGGGCACATCGGCAACACCTACAAAGACTCCAGCCCGGTCTGGCCGCAAGCACCCAAGGCCGCAGCCGATGCGCCGCATGTGCTGGTCATCGTGCTGGACGACCTGGGCTTTGGCCAGTCGTCCGCCTTTGGTGGCCCCATCCGCATGCCCGCCTGCGAACGGCTGGCGCGTGAAGGTTTGCGTTACAACAACTTCCACACCACCGCCCTGTGTTCCCCCACACGCGCGGCGCTGCTGTCGGGACGCAACCACCATTCGGTGGGCTTTGCGTCCATTTCTGAACTGTCCGCTGGCTACCCCGGCGCCAATTCTTACCTGCCACGCAGTGCCGCCTTTTTGCCCGAAGTGCTCAAGCACCACGGCTACAACACGCGTGCGGTGGGCAAGTGGCACCTGACGCCCAGTTCCGAAATTTCTGCCGCCGGCCCGAATGACCGTTGGCCGCTGGGCCTGGGCTTTCAACGCTTCTACGGTTTTCTGCCCGGTGAGACCGACCACTGGCACCCCATGCTCACCTGCGACAACCACCGCATTCCGGTGCCCGAGCGTGAGGGCTATCACCTGAGCGAAGACATCGCCGAGCAAGCCATCCGCATGCTGCGCGACCAGCAGCAAGTGGCCTCCGGCAAGCCCACCTTCACCTACCTGGCCTTTGGCGCACCGCACTGTCCTTTCCATGTGGATGTGTCTTACATCGACCGCTACAAAGGCCAGTTCGACCAGGGCTGGGACAAGGTGCGCGAAGAAACCTTTTTGCGGCAAAAGGCCATGGGCCTGATCCCCCAGGACGCCGTGCTGCCCGAGCGCAACCCCGGCATCAAGGCTTGGGCCGACCTGTCTGCCGACGAACAGCGCCTGTTCGCCCGCATGATGGAAACCTTTGCCGGTTTTGTGGAGCACACCGACGAGCAGATCGCCCGTGTGCTCGATGCGTTGGACGCCTTGGACATGACCGACAACACCCTGGTGATCTTCATGTCCGACAACGGCGCCAGCCAGGAAGGTGGTCCCCACGGCACCACCAACACCGAGCGCTTTCGCAACGTGGTGCCCATGAGCGTGCAAGAAATGCTGGCCGAATACGACCTGATCGGCGGGCCGCACAGCGATGTGCATTACCCCGCCGGCTGGGGCATGGCGGGCAACGCCCCCTTCAAACGCTGGAAGCGCGACACACACCGTGGCGGCAACACCGACCCCTTCATCGTGCGCTGGCCCGCGCGCATCCCCGACCCCGGCGCCATCCGCCAGCATTACCTGTATGTGACCGACATCTACCCCACCGTGCTGGAAGCCGCCCGCATCAACATGCCCAGGGTGGTCAACGGCGCTGAGCAAAAGCCGTTGGAAGGTCTGAGCTTTTTGGCCACCCTCAGCGACGCCAGTGCCAGCACGGGCCGCAAGGTGCAGTACTACGAGATGCTGGGCAGCCGCGCCATCTGGGCCGAAGGCTGGACCGCCGTCACCTGGCATCTGTCGGGCCGCGACTGGGACAGCGAGCCCTGGGAGCTGTACCACCAGGACCAGGACTACACCCAGGCCCACGACCTGGCCGCGCAGTACCCCGACAAACTCAAAGAACTGATTGATCTGTGGTGGCAAGAAGCCCGCAAATACCAGGTGCTGCCGCTGGACGACCGGGGCCGCGAAAAAGCCATCGACCCCACGCGCCCCAAGGTGATGCAGCAGCGCCAACGTTACACCTACTACCCCGGCACCTCACCCGTGCCCTTTGGTTCGGTGCCGCGCCTGATCGGGCGCCAGCATGCTATTCAAGCCACGCTGGACATGCCCGATACCAAGGCTGAAGGCGTGCTGATCTGCGAAGGCGCAGCCACGGGGGGCTGGTCGCTGTTTGTCAAAGACGGCCATGCTTGGTACGTGCACAACTGCCTGCACATGGCTTGCTATGTGCTGCGATCCGATAAGTCACTGCTGCCCGGTCGCAACGTGGTGCGTTTTGAGTTTGATCCGTTCAACGCCCCACCGGGCGGCGCAACCATCTCCTCCGCCGGGCGCAACGAACTGTCAGGCCATGTCGCAGAGCTGGGCCGTGGCAGCGGGCGCCTGCTGGTCAACGGAGAACAGGCCGCCAGCCTGGACGACATCCGCACCGCACCGCTGATGTACAGCTTTGTGGTGGAAGGTTTTCAGATCGGCCGCAACTGGGGCACGCCGGTGGCCTACCAGCACTACCAGGGCGCGTTTGAGTTCAGCGGCACGCTCCAACAGGTGGAGGTGTTGTTACTGTGAAGAAAAAACCTTCGGCCGCAGGGGCGGCCTCCTACAAAAAACCAGGGGCCTTGTGGGAGCGCCCCCGCGCGCACGAATGTGTCTTTCATCATCCGAGGCGTCAGTAAGTGGGCACCGCCACCCGGTAACGGTCCATCTTGGCGGCGTCCAACGTCAGCCCCAGGCCCGGCGCGTCGCCAATCTCCATGCGGCCGTTGACGATCTCGCACTGAATGAACTCGTCGCGCGGCGGGTTGTGCTCGATGCCGTATTCGAGTGAACCATCGGGGCTGTTGGAGGCGGCCAACAAGTGGGCAGAAGCCAACAACCCCGGTGCCGCCGAGAACATGTGCGGGCAAAAGCGGATGCCTTTGGCAACGATCTGTTGCGACAAACCCAGCAAGCCCGAGAAGCCGCCGAATTTGGTCATGTCGGGTTGCAGCACACCGTAGACGCCGCTGTGCATGGCCTCGGTCAATGTCTCAGCGGTGATCATGTTTTCGCCACCGGCCAGCTTCATGGGTGCAGCAGCGGCGAGCGCCTGCCAGGCGGCCAAGGGCGAATCCACAGGGATGGCTTCTTCCAGAAAAGCCAGGCCCACGTCTTTGAACTTTTGCGCCCACGCCACGGATTGCTCCAAAGGGAATGAGGAGTTGGCGTCGGCCATGATCTCCACATCGGGTCCCACCATGGCACGCGCCTTGACATAGGCGTCGATGTGCTGGTCCGGGTTGCCCCAGCAACGCAGCTTGAAGGCCCGAAAGCCGCGCTGCAAGCCCTCTTCCACCAGCGGCTCAAATCCATTGGACCGGCCCAGGCTGCCATAGGCCTGGATGCTGCCGCTTTGGCCGCCCAGCAGCTTCCAGATGGGCAAGCCCTCGCGCTTGCCCACGATGTCCCACAGGGCGATGTCAACGCCTGCAATGGCGGCCGAGAAAGGGCCGGTCTCACCGCTTTGCAGACGGATCACATTGGCCGCCTTGTGCATGGCATGAAAGGCCTCACTGGGTCCGGCAAAGCTGCGCGACTTGAGGAAGGGCTGGATGACCTTGTTGACGATCACCGCACGGTGGTAAGCACCAAAGCGCGGGAAGTTGCACCACACCTCGCCCCAGCCCTCTTCACCAGACGTGGTTTTGACATTCACCAGCACGGCGATGGTGGAGTCCACCACGCCCATGGGGGTGGTGACAGGTTCGTCCAGCGGGATGCGCAAGATGTGCGGCGTGACAGATTCGACTTGCAGCGTGGACAGAATGTCGGCAACGTTTTTCATGGTGAGGGTCCCGTGGGAAATGGAATGCAACGGTGGGATGGGCATCAGGCCGCTTGCTGTGCAGCGGCTTCGACGGCTGCGGGCTTCAGAAGGGTCTCGCGCTCGGCCAAGGCCTTGCTGGCACTGCCCGCACGCACGTGGCCAAAGCCACGCACATGCTGTGGCCAGGCGGCCAGACGCGCCATGCTCTGGGCATTGCCCGCGTCAAGCTGCTGCGCCATGCGGTCCAGATCGGCTTCGTACTGGGCGCGCAATTGGCGGTCCAGCTGGCGCTCGGATGAGTTCTTGAACGGATCCATCCAAGTGCCACGGATGCCCCGCAGTTTGCCCAGCACGGACAGCAAAAATGGCATGGCAAACACCCGCTCCGACTTGATGGGCTGGCCCGTGGCCGCGTCCTTTTTGGCGAAAGGCCCGCCGCCCAGGTGCCAGTGCACTTGAAGTTCACCATCGAACTCCGCCGCCAGCATCTGGCGGAATGCAGGGTCGCTATACAGACGGCCGACCTCGTATTCGTCCTTCACCGCCAGCAAGCGGTAGTACTGGCGCGCCGCGTTTTTGACGACCGTATCGCCCGCCCCCGCCTGGTCGGCCACGGCCTTGAGCCGGGTGATGCGCGCACTGTAGGTTTGCGCGAGCGCGGCGTTTTGGTAGTTGGCAAGGCGCGCCATGCGGTCGCGCACGAGGGTCTCCACACTCTCGGTCACCGGCAGGGCAATGACTTGCGCTGGCCGGGCGGCGGCGTGCAGGGTTTTGACCTTGTCTGCATCGGCTGCGCACAAACGCCCCAGGGTGATGGCTTCGAGGTTTTTGCCGATCTGCACGCCGTTGAGCTCAATCGCGCGCTGCAGGCTGGCCAGTGACACGGGAATCATGCCGCGCTGCCAGGCCACGCCCAGCATCAGCATATTGGCAAAGACGGCATCGCCCAGCAGGTCTTTGGCCAGCTGCGTGGCTTCCACCATCTCAAATCGATCGCCCGCCATGGCCGTGAGGCGACCCTTGAGGGTGGCGGCATCGAAGTCCCAATCCGGGTTGCGAGAAAAGTCGGTGGTGGGCACTTCTTCGCTGTTGATCACCAGGCGGGCCGAACCTGGGCGCAAGCGGCTCAGGGACTCGTCACCGGCCGTGACGAGCAGGTCGCAACCCACCACCACATCGGCCTCGCCCATGGCCAGGCGCGCGCTGGTCAGCAAGTCCGGGCTCTTGGCAATGCGCATGTGCGTCATCACCGCACCGTATTTTTGTGCCAGGCCAGTGATGTCCAGCGTGGAGCAGGCCAGGCCATCCAGGTAGGCCGCCATGGAGGTGACCGCGCCCACGGTGACGACACCGGTGCCGCCAATGCCGGTGATCAACACGCCCAGTGATTCGCGTTGCAGACGGGTGTCGGGCATGGGCAACATGGCCGCGTCGATCAGCGGCTGCGCACGTTTCACCACGGCGGGCTTTTTGGCTTCGGCGCCGTGCACCGTCACAAAGCTGGGGCAAAAGCCTTCGACGCAGGCGTAGTCCTTGTTGCAACTGCTTTGGTTGATGCGGCGCTTGCGGCCCAGCGGCGTCTCCAGCGGCTCGATGGACAGACAACCACTCTTGTTGCCACAGTCGCCACAGCCTTCGCAGATTTCGGGGTGAATGAAGGTACGCACCTGGGGGTCCACCCACTTTCCCCGCTTGCGCAAGCGGCGACGTTCGGTGGCGCAGGCCTGGTCGTGGATCAACACGGTGCAGCCCGGCATCTCGCGCAGTTCGCGTTGCACACGGTCGAGCTCGCGGCGGTGGAACACCGGCACGTCGCTGGGCAGGCCCAAGGCTTGCACGCGCTCCAGGTCTTCGGTGGTGACCACGATGTGCTTGACGCCTTCGGCCTTGAGTTGCTGAACCAGCATGGGCACGGTGATTTCACCGTCCACCGGCTGGCCGCCGGTCATGGACACAAAACCATTGACCAGCAACTTGTAGGTGATGTTGACTTGGCTGGCGATGGCCGCGCGGATGGCCAGCAGGCCGGAATGGAAATAAGTACCGTCGCCCATGTTGGCGAACACATGTTTTTCGTCGGTGAACGGTGCCTGGCCCGCCCACAGCATGCCTTCGCCGCCCATGTGCGACACGGTCATGGTGCGCGGATTCGACAGCATGGCGATGGTGTGACAACCAATGCCGGCCAATGCGCGGCTGCCGTCGGGCAGCTTGGTGGAGGTGTTGTGCGGGCAGCCCGAGCAGAAGGTGGGCATGCGCATGGGGCCCAGCACCAGTTGACCCTGGGCATCGAACTTGGGTGGCGGCGGCAGCGGAATGGCCTGCGCCATGTCGTCCTTGCCCAGCAGCTTGGCAATGGCGTGGGCAATGATGTTGGGCGCCAGTTCGCCAAAGGCCGGCAAGGCGGGCTTGCCAATGATTTTCGGCGGCTTGGCCAGCCCCGCTTCGTACAGCGCCGCTTTCATCTGCTGCTCGATCAGGGGACGCTTTTCTTCGATCACCAATATCGCCTGCAGGCCGTCGGCGAACTTGACCACGGCCTCCGGGTCCAGCGGGAAGGTCATGCCCAGCTTCAAAATGCGGATGCCTGCGGCTTTGCAGACATCGGGCGTGAGGCCCAGCTCGTGCAGCGCCTGCAGGGTGTCGGCATACGACTTGCCTGACGTCACGATGCCCACCTGGGCGTTGGGCGATTCGTGCGTGATGCGGTTCAGCCCATTGGCCCGCGCATAGGCCACCGACAGCGGCAGCTTGGCGGCGATCAGGCGCGGCTCCTGCATCTGGGGGCGGTCGTGGACGCGCAGGTGCACCCCACCCGGGATGGGCGGCACCGGTGGCAGCACGGTCTTGAAGCGCTGGATGTCGACATCGACGGTCGACGCACTCTCCACCACATCGGTCACCAGCTTCAGGCTGACCCAGCAGCCGGTGAAGCGGCTCATGGCGATGCCATGGATGCCGTAGTCCAGAATTTCCTGCACATTGCTGGGCGCCAAGATGGGCATGCCTGCGGCCATGAGGGCGGGCTCGCTCTGGTGGGCGGTGGTGGATGACTTGGCGCCATGGTCATCACCGGCCAGCACCAACACGCCGCCCTTGGGCGAGGTGCCCGCCAGGTTCGCGTGTTTGAACACATCGCCGCAACGGTCCACGCCGGGGCCTTTGCCATACCAGAGGCCAAACACGCCCTCCACTTTGGCCCCCGGCAACGAACCGACGTTTTGCGTGCCCCAGATGGCGGTGGCGGCCATGTCCTCGTTCACGCCCGACTGGAACTTGATGTTCAAGGGTTCAAGGTATTGGGCCGCAGCCCACAGCTCCATGTCATAGCGCCCCAGCGGCGAGCCACGGTAACCCGACACATAACCCCCGGTGTTGAGCCCGGCGGCTTGGTCCAGCAAACGCTGCTGGATGGGCAGGCGCACCAAGGCTTGGTTGCCCGACAGGAAGACGGTGCCCATGGTTTGGGTGTAGCGGTCGTTCAGGCTCGGGGGGTTAGCTGTGGCAAGGCTTTGGCTGCTGGATGTCATGGCGTCTTTCGTTGGTGGCACGGTGCATCCATGGGCATGCACTCAAGCGAAAAATGGTAAGTCCCGCCCGGATGCACACAATGTCATGCCATTGACATTGCAGGGTTTACACCGACCCCATGCGCGCCGTGCGCCATCGCTTGCCACTAGGGAAAGTACCGTGCTGCAGCAAGGAAAAATGCCTCGATAATTTCACTTATCGGACCTACGGTTCCATTTTACGGCACAAATATGGCTTCACTGAAAGATGTCGTGGACGTCTTGAGATGTTTTTCACCAAAAATCGGTGCCCTGACGGTCACCGAGGTGGCGCAGCGCCTGTCTTGGCCCAAGAGCAATGTGTCGCGGCTGCTGAAGTCCATGATGGAGGTGGGTTTGCTCGACAAGGCCGCAGAAGGTCGTGGCTACAGCCCGGGCATCATGTTGCTGGGTTTGGGGCAAGTGGCCGCAGCGGGTATGACATGGGGTGTCCGAGCCGACAGCGCGATTGCACAGCTCTCGGCGTCCACCGGACATTCAGGATTTGTGTCAGCGCGCGAGGGCACAGCGATGGTGGGCTTGACGCAGCACATGGGCAGCAATGTGCTGCAAGTCGGCTTGAGCTTGGGCACACGGCTGCCAGTCGATGCCTGTGCCACCGGGCGTTCGTTGCTGGCACTGATGGCGGACGAAGAGGTGCGCGAATTGTTGCGCAACCAAGTGTCCAAAGTCTCGCCACAGTCTCCTGCATCCATAGACGACCTTTTGGCGCGCTTGAAAGTGGTGCGCGAAAAGGGCTATGCCGAGTCCCATGACGAGGCGGGCAAAGGGGTCGGCGCGATTGCGGTGGCTTTGCCAAACGCCACCGGACCAGATCCCATCAGCATCTGCTTGACTTTTCCTTGGGCAACAGTGGACGCGCATGAGCGCAGCCAACTGATTGAACAACTACTACAAACCAAAGCGAGCTTATATCGAGGTATCGAATGAATACAAGCGAACTGTTCACCAAACGCTGGCGCATCGGGTTTGATATCGGCGGCACCTTCACCGACTTTGTCCTGTTCGATCAGAAAGAAGGACGGGTGCATCTGCACAAGCGACTGACGTCGGCCGATGACCCATCCCGTTCGGCGCTGATCGGCCTGGAAGAGTTGTTGCAAAAAGCGGCCATTGGCTTGCCCGATGTGCAGGACATCGTGCACGGCACGACCTTGGTCACCAATGCCATCATCGAGCGCAAAGGCGGTGCCCGCCTGGGCCTGATCACCACGGTCGGTTTTCGCGACATCCTGGAAATGGGTACCGAGCAGCGCTACGACATTTACGACCTGTTCCTGAAATTCCCCGAACCGCTGGTGCCACGCGACCGCCGCCTGGAGGTGGCCGAGCGCATCGACGCGCTGGGCGCCGTGGTGACCGAACTGGATGAAGAGCAGGTGCGTGGTGCTTTGCGTCAACTGGCTGCGGATGGCGTCAATGCCGTGGCCGTGTGCTTTTTGCATGCCTACCGCAACCCGGCGCACGAGCAGCGTGTGGCTGTGCTGGCAGCGCGTGAGTTCCCGCAGTTGGCGATCTCCCTGTCGAGCGAAGTGGTGCCGGAAATATCGGAATTCCAGCGTTGTGTGACCACCGCAGCCAATGCCTTTGTGCAGCCGCTGATGAGTGCTTACCTGGAAAAATTGCAGCGTGAACTGGTTGCCCGAGGCTTTACGGGTGCCTTGCGTCTGATGCACTCGGCGGGTGGCCTCATGTCGCCACAAACCGCATGTGCCTATCCGATTCGTCTGCTGGAATCGGGCCCGGCGGGTGGCGGCTTGGCCACCGTCTGGTTTGGTCAGGCGGCCGGCCACAAGGATGTCATTTCATTTGACATGGGCGGCACCACGGCCAAGGCGGCATTGATCGAAGACGGTCAATTTGAAATCATGCCGATGCTGGAGGCCGCACGCGTGCAGCGCTTCACCAAGGGCTCAGGACTGCCCATCAAGACCCCCGTGATCGACATGATCGAAATCGGCGCGGGCGGCGGCTCCATCGCAGCCATCGACGACTTGGGCCTCCTGAAGGTCGGGCCGCGTTCGGCCAGTTCCGCACCAGGTCCGGCCTGCTATGGCCTGGGCGGCACCGAGCCGACCGTGACGGACGCCTGCGTGTTGCTGGGTTACTACGATCCGGGATTTTTCCTGGGAGGCACCATGTCGTTGGACATGGAAGCCGCCAAACGCGCCATGAACTCCGTGGCCGCACCCCTGTCCTTGAGTACCGAACAGGCCGCTTGGGGCATCCATGCGCTGGTCGTGGACAGCATGGCAGCCGCAACACGCGTGCATTTGGTTGAGCATGGCAAAGACCCCCGCAACTTCAGCATGGTGGCCTTTGGTGGCGCCGGACCGGCCCACGCCGTGGACGTGGCCAGGTCACTGGGCGTGGGCGAAGTGATCATTCCGCCCGCTTCGGGCGCTGCTTCGGCCTTTGGTTTTCTGGCCGCCCCATTGTCGTTTGAGCAGGTGCAGTCTTTCCCTGTCGAATTGTCCAACTTGGTTGATGGCGCAGCCATCAACCAGGTGCTGGCTGCGCTGGAAGCGCACGGGCGTGTGCAGTTGACCCAGGCCGGCGTGACGCAAGCCGATGTCACGGTTTCGCGTTGGGCCGATATGCGCATGGTGGGGCAAATGCACGACATCCGTGTGCCCCTGCCGCTGGGAGAAATCGGCCCAGAGCAAATTCCTGCGCTGCGTGAGGCATTCGAACGGGTGTACCGCACCCGCTACACCACGGTGCCCTCCTCGGCACGTTTTGAAGCCATCAATTTCCGCGTCAACTGTGTCGGGCCGTTGCCTCAACTCGCCGTATCGGGCGCGCTCGGATCGGGGGCGCCCCGCGATGCGCGCAAGGGGACGCGCCAAGCCTGGTTTGAGGACCGTTTTCTGACGGCCACGGTCTACGATCGCGATGCGCTGCTGCCTGGCGCCGAACTGGCAGGCCCCTGCATCATTGAAGAGCGAGAAGCCACCACAGTGCTGGGCCCGCTGGACCGCTTCACGGTGGATGAGAAGCTGAATTTGCGCATCACCGTGGGGACGCACGCCGCACGCGCCGTGACGGTGACGCACGACACCCCGCTGCAAGAGGCCATGGCCCGCATCGAATCCGATCCAATTTCATTGGAAATCATGTGGAGCCGGCTGGTCAATGTGGTCGATGAAATGTGGCTGACGGTGTGCCGCACCGCGTTCTCGCTGGTGATCTCCGAAGCACAGGACTTTGCCTGCGAAATTTTGAGTCCGCAGGGCGAGACCTTGGCGCACTCACCGCGTGCCATGCCGGTTTTCAACTTGACCATGCCCCTGGCGGTCAAGGCCTTGCTCGAACACTATCCGGCCGAGACCTTGCGGCCGGGCGATGTGCTCATCACCAACGACCCGTGGTTGTGTGCAGGCCACCTGTTTGACATTGCCATCGTCACGCCCGTGTTTGCGGACGATGTGCTGGTCGGCTTGTTGGGCACCGTCGGTCATGTGGCCGACATTGGCGGCACCAAGGACGCTTTGCGGGCCCGTGAAATTTACGAAGAAGGCCTGCAAATTCCGCCCATGAAGTTCAGCGAGGCCGGCACCCTGAATGCCACGCTGGTCAAGCTGATCGAACACAATGTCCGCAATTCAGAACAGGTGCTGGGCGACTTGCATTCCTTCATGGCCGCCAACGCGCTGGGCGGCGAGCGTCTGGTGTCCTTCATGCGTGATTACGGCATGCAAGACTTGAATGCGCTGGCCACCGTTGTGCAGGCGCGCTCCGAGAAAGCCATGCGCGATGCCATCCGCAAGATTCCCAATGGGGTGTACCAGTCTGAAATGTGGAGCAATCCGCTGGGCACGCCCATGCGCTTTCCGCTCAAACTCACGGTGGCCGACGAAGCCATCGAGATTGATTTCGAAGGCGCGCCCCCCCAGCTGGCGCAGGGTGGACTGAACTCCACCATGAACTACACCGCCGCGCACGCGACGTATCCACTCAAGTGCATTCTGACCCCCAGTGTGCGGGGCAATGCGGGATGCTACCGACCGTTCACGGTGAAGGCGCCCGAGGGTTCCATCCTCAACTGCGTCTACCCGGCGTCCGTCTCGGTGCGCGTGCGCACAGGCTGGTACATCGCGCCCAATATTTTCAAGGCGCTGGCCAGTGCCACACCCTTGCAAGTCCAGTCCTACACCGGCTTGCCCGTGGCCTTGGGCATCTATGGCAAAGACGCACAAGGCGCCACCTATTCGGACATGCTGTTTTCCGGCGGCGGCCAGGGTGCCAGTGCGGGCTCGGATGGAAAGTCTGCGCTGATGTACCCCACCTCGGCGGCCAACACCCCGATTGAAATGGTGGAGTCACGTGTCCCCATTGTCGTCACGGAAAAGTCGTTCATCACCGATTCAGGCGGGCCGGGTACTTACCGTGGTGGTTTGGCGCAGCGCGTGCGCTTTCGCAAGCGCGATGCCGACGGCATGCCGATGCAAGTCTCCATCTACCCCGAAGGCGCACGGCTGTCCCCGGATGGCTTGTTTGGCGGGTGCCCGGGTTTGCCCGCGCACGGCCTGGTTCTGGACGCCAAAGGCAACACCCTTTTGGATGTGGGGTCCGGAGATTTGGTGACACTGAATGACACCGATTCCTGCGTGGAATTGGTCTTGGCGGGCGGCTCTGGTTTTGGCGATCCGTCAAAACGCGCTGCTGCCGATGTGGCACATGATGTGGCGATGGGCTGGGTTACTTCCGATGCCGCAGCGCGCGATCATGGTGAGACTTGAAGTCGCGAAAGCACTGAAAGTTGTGTGTGTTTTTTCCCGTTAACTTGACACAAAAGGAGCAAGCGTATGGAACGCCGTAGTATTTTGAAGGGTGCAGCCGGATCCGCCGTGATCGCATCCACACTGGGTCTGCCGGCCATCGCCCAAGCGCAAGGCCGCAAGATTTTGGTGATTGCAGCTGGACAGGACATCCCCAACTTTGATCCCCATGTGGCCACCGGTTATTCGGCTTCCATGTTGCATCGCAACACCTACGATGGTCTGGTGCGGGTGGTCGGTGCGCCACCCAAGGTTGTGCCCCATTTGGCGTCGTCGTGGACGATTTCTCCCAACGGGCTGGAATATGTTTTCAAGCTCAACACCGCCGCCAAGTTCCATGACGGTACCCCGGTGACGGCGCATGCGGTGGCCTACTCTTTCAAGCGCACTCTGCGATTGGGCAAAGGCAACGCCTGGATGATCGCCGGTGTGGTCGACCCCAATGGCATCGAGGCGGTGGACGTGCAAACCGTCCGCTTCAAATTGCTCAAGCCTTTCGCACCGTTCCTGTCGGTCCTGCCCTGGCAGTTCATCGTGAACCCGGTGCTGGTCGAGACCAACAAAGGCAGCGACGATGGCCAGGAATTCCTGCGCAAGAACATTGCCGGCTCGGGTCGCTTCAAGATCAAACGCGCTGAAGCGGGCAATCTGTATGAGTTCGAGCGTGTGGCCTCGCCATGGCTGGCCGGTGGCAATCTGGACGGCGCCATCTGGAAGATCGTGCGCGAAACCTCGTCACAGCGCTTGATGGTGGCACGCGGTGAGGTCCATTTCGCGGTGGATCTGACCAGTGAAGACATGGACTCCCTTAAGGACAACCCCGCCGTGGTGCGCGTGTTGGAACCCGAATTCCGTACCTTCAGCATCAAGATGAATACGGCGCATGGCCCGCTTGCCGACATCAATGTGCGCAAGGCCATTTCTCATGTATTCAACTACCAGGGCATGCTGGATGCTGCGGGTTATGCGCAGTTGATGGTGGGGCCGCTGCCGCCCGGCTTGATGAATGATCCCAAGCTCAAAGTGCCGCGCACCGACCTGGAGATGGCCAAGCGCTATCTGGCCAAATCCAAGTACCCCAACGGCGGCATCAAGCTCACCATGGTGTATGTCACCGGGCTTGAACAGCAGCGTCGCTGGTCCCTGGTGTTGCTCGATAGCCTGAAAAAACTCGGCATCGAACTGGAGATCAAACCCACCTTGTGGCCCGACATGGTGGCCTCGACAAAAACACCGCAAACAACGGCAGATTTCTTCCCGGTGTACCAGACGGGGAACTATGCTGACCCGGACAACGTGGCCTTTGCTTCTTACCATAGCTCTCGCAATGGGAACTGGCAAAACCCGGTGTACAACAATCCCAAGGTGGATGCACTGATCAACAAGGGACGTGGCGAGATCGATCCGAAGAAGCGTGCCGCCATTTACGCAGAACTGCAACAGGTCCTGGTGGACGATGCACCAGACATCTTTGGTGTGCTCGAAAAGCGCCGCCTGGCCTACCGCAAGGACGTGCAGAACTTCGTGTTCACGCCGGTGGCCAGCAACGCCATCGAGTTGCAGAACCTGTCACTCAAATAAGCGGCTGGAGAGAACGCCGTGCTCCACTACATTGTTCGAAGAATCCTGTTGCTGCTGCCGGTGCTGCTGGGGCTGTCGATGATGGTGTTTGCCATCGGTCGACTGCTGCCTGGCGATCCGGTTTTGTTGGCTGCAGGACCCAATGCCACCAAGGAAGAAGTGGCGGCATTGGCAGTGGAGTTTGGGCTCGACAAGCCGGTTGCGGTGCAGTACTGGAACTACCTGACCGGCTTGTTGCACGGCGACTGGGGACGCTCGCTGCAATCGCGCGGACCGGTGTTGGAGGACCTGAAGGTCTTCCTGCCGGCCACGCTGGAGCTGGTGCTGGCAGCCATGCTGATCGCTGTGGTGTTCGGCATCCTGTTGGGCTTGCTGGCGGCCGTCAAGCGCAATGGCTGGATCGATTACAGCGTGCGCCTGGTGTCGCTGGCGTCGATCTCGATGCCGCGCTTCTTTTTGGGCTTGTTGTTGCAGTTGGTCTTTGCCATGTGGCTCGGCTGGGCATCACTGGGCGGCAGGTTTCCGCTGATCGCCAGTCCGCCCCCACTCGTCACGGGCATGTTGACCATCGACAGCCTGCTCGCCGGGGACTTGCCGTCTTTCTTATTGGCCCTTCAGTACCTGGCCTTGCCGGCCATGGCCATGAGCTTGTCGCCCTTGGCCACCATCACACGCATGATGCGTGCGTCCACCATGGAAGTGCTGCAGCAAGATTACATGCTGACCGCCCGGGCCTTGGGTATTCCACCGGGCAAGCTCTTGCGCAAGTACGTGCTGCGCAACGCCTTGACCTCCACGCTGACCGTGATTGGTCTTTACTTTGGCTGGTTGTTGGGCGGCACGGTGCTGGTGGAGTCGGTGTTTGATTGGCCCGGCATTGGCTTGTATGCCACCAAGGCCATCATGATGCAGGACTTCATGCCCATCATGGGGGTGGTGCTGACCATTGGCACGCTGTTCGTGACCTTCAACCTGTTGATTGATCTGCTGTATGGCGTTATTAACCCCAAGGTGCGTCTAGGATGAACGAGTCACAAGCATGGGCCCGCGCCTACTACCGCCTGCGGCAAAACTGGTTGTCTCTGGTTGGCCTGGTGCTGGTGGTGTTCTTGCTGGTCGTGGCGCTGGCAGGCAACCAGCTGGCCCCCTACCCAGAACACATCAGCGGCTCCGTGGACACCGCCATGCGCTTTCAGGCGCCGTCTTCTGCGCACTGGATGGGCACCAATGAAATGGGCCAGGACGTGTTGTCGCTGGTGCTCGGCGGCGCGCGCATCTCGCTGTTTGGCGGTCTGGCCGTTGTGGTGTTGGCCGCGGTGGTGGGCACCATGGTCGGGGCCGTGGCCGGTTATTTTGGTGGCTGGACCGACGAAGTCCTGATGCGTCTGGCCGATTTGAAACTGACGCTGCCGGGCCTGATTCTGGCCATGGCCGTGGCGGCTGCGCTGGGTGCGGGCACCATGAACATGGTGCTGGCCATCTCCTTGTCATGGTGGCCCGGTTTTGCGCGCCTGGTGCGCGGCGAGGTGATCAGCAAGCGTGAAGAAGTCTATGTGCTGGCCGCACGCGCCCTGGGGGCGGGTTCGGTGCGCATCATGTGGCGTCACATTCTGCCCAACATCCTCTCGCCCATCATCGTCAAGATGTCGCTGGATGTGGGTTTTGCGGTGCTCACAGTGGCGTCGCTGGGTTTTGTCGGCATTGGCGTCAAGCCGCCGACGCCTGAATGGGGTTTGATGCTGTCCACCGCGCGCGGTTTCCTGCCTGATTATTGGTGGACGGCCATTTTTCCGGGCTTGGCCATCTTCCTGACGGTGCTGAGTTTCAACTTGCTGGGCGATGGATTGCGCGATGTCCTCGACCCTCGATCAAGGCGCTGAGATGTCCCTGCTTCACATTCAAAACCTGCACTTGAGCATGCACTCCTTTGAGGGAGATGCCCATGTGCTCAATGGCGTTGAACTCAAAATCGAAAAGGGCCAGATTTGGGGACTGGCGGGTGAAACTGGCTGTGGCAAGTCGATCACCGGTTTGTCCATCTCGCGCCTGGTCAACACGCCACCGGCACGCTACCTGGACGGTCAGATTCTGTTCAATGGCAGGGATGTGTTGAAACTCAAAGAGTCCGACATGCGCCAACTGCGCGGGCGCGAGATCGGCATGATTTTTCAGGATCCGACCACCAACCTCAACCCGGTGTTGCGCGTGGGCGAGCAAATCGCCGATGTGGCCTACGAGATTGGTCGCATTGCACCCGAAATATTGGGTTTGACGGCCACTGCCCGTGCATCGCAGCGCAAGAAAGCAGCGCAAAAACTGGGCGTGGACATGCTGGAGCGCGTGGGCATTGCGAATGCTGCGCAACGGGCACGGGATTATCCGCACCAATTTTCAGGCGGCATGCGCCAAAGGGTCCTGATTGCCATGGCACTGGTCGGGCAGCCCAAGCTGCTGATCGCCGACGAACCCACCACGGCCCTGGATGTCACGCTGCAAGCGCAAGTTCTGAAGCTGCTCAGCGAGTTGGTCAGCTCCAGCGGAACGGCCGTGCTCATGATCACGCACAACCTGGGCGCGGTGGCGCAAATTTGCAGTCACGTGGCGGTCATGTACGCCGGGCATGTGGTGGAGTCGGGGCTGACGCAAGAGGTCTTGAGTCATCCGCAGCACCCCTACACGCGTGCCCTAATCGCGGCTTTGCCCAAGCCTGGCATTCAGCGTGGCACCTTGAGCACCTTGCCCGGACGTGTTCCGAATCTGATTGATCCGCCGCCAGGTTGTCGGTTCGCTCCGCGCTGCGCTCAGGCCAGCCACGAGTGCACCCTGGCCGTACCGGCCTTGGTGGGCAAGTCGGATACCCACCGCATTGCCTGTGTGCATGTGCAGCCGGAGGTGTTCGCGTGAATCTGGTGGAAGTTCAATCAATCTCGCGCCTGTACCCTCTGGCAAAGACCAGTTGGTTTGGCGAGCGCCCAATGCACCAGGCGCTGAACGGTGTTTCACTGACCATTCCACAGGGCAAGACCTTGGGTGTGGTGGGTGAAAGCGGCTCCGGCAAATCAACCTTGACCCGCTGCCTGCTGGGCCTTGAGCCGGTGGATGGCGGGCGCATTTTGTACCGCGATCAGGACATTGCCGCCCACGACACGGCCGGCCGTTTGCGCCACGCGGCGCGTCTGCAGATTGTGTTCCAAGACCCCTATGCGTCCATGAACCCACGCATGACCGTCCATAACATCGTGGCCGAGGGCATGGTCATCCATCAACGGGAACTGGGCCTCACCGCCCAGGAAAGAACCCAGCGCGTCGTTCAATTGCTGGAACAAGTGGGCCTGGGCCGTGACCACATGCACCGCTACTCACATGAGCTGTCTGGCGGTCAACGCCAACGCGTAGGAATTGCGCGCGCATTGGCCCTGAAGCCGGAGTGCCTGATTCTGGACGAGCCCACATCGGCGCTGGATGTGTCGGTGCAGGCCCAGGTGTTGAACCTGTTGCATGAGTTGCAGCAAGAATTTGGTTTGACCTATCTGTTTGTGTCGCACGACCTGGCGGTGATTCGCTACATGTGTGACGACGTGATGGTGTTGCGCGCCGGCACCGTGGTGGAAACCGCGCCGTGCGAACAATTGTTTGAAAAACCTCAGCACGAATACACCCAGTCCTTGATGGCAGCCATGCCGGAGACGGCGTGGTTTGCCTGAACCCGCCCACCTATGCACACCCTTTCGAATCCTGCAGAAACCGCCGCGGCTCTGCCCTACGCCAAGTTGACCCGTTGCTTGGAAGAACTGCTGCAAGACCCCTCGGTGTCGGTACCGCCGCGAATTGTGCACGCGCTGTCCCACGGGGGCAGTTTGTTTGTCATGCCCGCCTCGGACAGCAAGGTGGCCATCACCAAACTGGTCACCTTTGTCGCCGACAACCCCAGCCGTCAGTTGCCCACCATTCAGGGCGATGTGGTGGTGTTTGACGCGGTGGATGGCCGACGCCTTCACATCCTGCATGGTCCCACGGTGACGGCGCGCCGCACTGCGGCGGTCTCGCTGTTGGCTGCCCAAAAATTGGCCCCCAACCCTGCCGGCAAGCTGCTGATTGTGGGCGCTGGCGTGCAAGGCTTGTCGCACCTGGAGGCGTTTGTCGAAGGCCTGGGCGTCAAGCAGGTGTTGATTGCCTCGCGCTCTGACGCGAGCACCGATGCGCTGGTGGCGCACGCCCACACGCTGGGGGTTGACGCACAGCGGGTGAAGGATGCAAACGAGGTGCTTGCCGAATGCAGCCTGGTGGTCAGCGCCACCAGTGCGCAGCAAATCGTGTTGCATGCGAAACCACGACCCGACGCTTTCATTTGTGCCGTCGGAGCCTTCACGCCGACCATGCTGGAGTGGGATCCGGCCGTTTGCCAGCATGTGGCACGCCACGGGCGTGTGGTGGTGGACTCGCGCGATGCGGACCACGAAGCCGGTGATTTGCTGAATGCGGGCCTGGATGTGGCCCAGTTCCCTGCGCTGGCCGACGTGCTGCATGCAGGCCACGCCTGGAGCCGACCAGACAATCGCCAAGGGCCTGTCTTTTTCAAGAGTTGTGGCTGGGCCGGCTGGGACCTGGCGGCCGCGCGCGCCATGACCCGTTGATTTTCTCCCTCGAGCAAGGCCCCGCCCCATGACCGCAGAAGCCACCGTCCAGCGCCAACTCGAAGCCTACAACGCGCACGACCTCGAAAAATTCATCGCCGAATATGCGGATGATGTTCAAGTGTTTCGTCCCCCCAAAGTGGAACCCGTGATGGCGGGAAAAAAAGCATTGGCCGCGCACTATGCGGCCAACCGATTCAATTTACCGAATCTTCATGCCGCCTTAGACAAGCGCATCGTGTGCGGAAACAAGGTCGTGGACCATGAGCGAATCACCGGTGTGCATGCCTACGAAACGCAGGCACTGGCCGTTTACGAAGTGATAGACGACCAGATCAAAACCGTTTGGTTTTATGCGCCGGAGTGATTGAGCTGAGTGCATCACTGCCAGTGGTGGTGAAACACGTGTCGTGGTGTGGGGATTTATGAGATGGCAACAGCTTGTGCGCCAAAAGAAAAACGGGTCACATCTACAAGAGATGTGACCCGTTTTTCATTGGGAATAAATGGTCGGCGTGGCGGGATTCGAACTCGCGACCCCTTGCACCCCATGCTACCCCTTGTATTTCCAGTAAAGCTTTTAGAAGTCTTTGATACTGAGAATAATCATTAAAAATCAATAGGTTACATAATTACAAGATTCATGCGTAGTCCAAACTAGTCCAACAAGCTACACTCTGAGCCACCCAAATGGTGGGGGCAATGGTGGGGGCAATTTGACATGGCATTAATCACAACCAAGGCGCTGGAAGCGCTGCGCGGTACGGACGACGGCAAGCGTTTGCCGGATGGCGGGTCCATGTTTGGCATGGTGCGCGCCACGCCTGACACAAAAAACCCGGTAAGTGTGGATTTTCAGTGGCGGTACAAGCTGAACGGCAAAACCCGGCAGGTTCGCCTTGGCTCCTGGCCTAAGATGTCGCTCAAAGCCCTGCGCGACGAGCGCGACCGACTGGCCGTAGAAGTGAAGTCGGGCACCGACCCGGTGCAGCGCAAGGCCACCGAAAAACTCAAGATCGAAGTCGACCAGGTGGAAGCCCGCAACAAGCAGCTTGACCGCCTGGAAGTCATCGCCCAGCAGCAGGCCCGCTTGACGGTGCGGCAATTGTTCAAACTCTGGCACGACTTGGCGCTAAAGCAGCGCGGCGACGGTGGCGCTGAGGCAAAGCGGGCGTTTGAGCGCGACGTATTCCCGCTGATTGGCGACTTGGCCGTGGCCGATGTGAAGAAGGTGCACGTTCAAAACATCGTCGACACCATGATGGCGCGCGACGTAGTACGCATGACCAAGCGGGTACTGTCTGACCTGCGGCAAATGTTCGGCTTTGCGCTGGACCGCGACTATGTGGAAGCCGATCCGACGGCGCGAATCAAGAAAGCCAAGATTGGGCCGGATGGCGAGCGCGACCGGGTGCTGGGCGAGGCGGAATTGATCGACTTATTGAAGAAGTTGCCCCAGTCCGGCCTGGCCGACACGTCGCAATGCGCCCTGCTGATTCAAATGGCAACCATCACGCGCATTGGCGAAACCGTGGGCGCGCGCTGGGAACATGTGGACTTTGAGCGCCGCCAGTGGGTTCTGCCTGAAACCAAAAACGGCAAGTCGCACCAGGTATGGCTGAGTGACTTTGCACTGCGCCAATTTGAGCGCCTGCGCGCCATTACGGGTGAAACGCCATGGTGCTTTCCGTGCAGCCGTTACGACCCCGCTATTGAAAAGACAAATCTGCCGCTGGACACCAAAACAGTCACCAAGCAGGTGGCCGACCGCCAGCGCGAACCGGGCGGGCAGATTGCAGGCCGCACAAAGCAGATAGACGCACTCAAACTCTCGGGCGGCCAATGGCGACCGCACGACCTGCGCCGCACGGGCGCGAGCGCCATGGCCGAACTGGGCGCGCTGCCCGACGTGATCGAGAAGTGCCTGAACCACACCGAAGAAAACAAGATGAAGCGCATTTACCAGCGCGCCACTTACGAAGGGCCCATGCGCGATGCGTGGCGGCTGTGGGGTGAACGGCTGGACTTGCTGTCAAACAAACCAGTAAACGTGTTGACGTTGCGGGCTGCTTAATCTTTGAGGAGGCACTACCAGTAGTGTCTCGATAAGGATTTTCAGCCATAGGTAGCGCTTTTAATAGTTCGAGGTGTTGCGTATTGGATGTGTCAGTGCTATAAACGGCTTGCCTGGACTACTGGATATAAACCCATTCGGGTTTGTAGGTAGTCTGAATGCAAGGACAGCATGATCCAAATGATTTCCCCAATCGGCAATATCCGTTCGCATTACGAAGACTTTATGCGTGAGGTCTATCGTGGCCGCGAAGCGGAGGTTTTGTGTGGCCCGTCAAAAGCGAACATTTCGAGTGGCGTCCCCTTTCAAGGCGGTGGTGGCGCCAGTGCAGACGTTGACGCAGAAGGAAGCGAGGGCGGCGGTGAAGCACCCACAATAGCAGCAAGTGACGACGACGGTGATTCTGACGACGGCGACCCCGACCGACGAGGTAGAAAGGCATCCAAATCCAGAAAAAACTACGCGAGCCCTGACAAGCTAAGTTCATTAACCAACATCCGCCGAGACGGCGCTGTAAACACTACGACCCAAGACCCTCGCGCAGACGCGCAACCCAATGCCACCAATCCGGCTGGCGCTCTTCCCTCTCCCCAAAATCCTGACATAGCCCTGTGGCGCTTGCCCACGGTGTTGGCACACATCCCGGTTAGCCGATCCCATTGGTGGGCTGGCGTGGCCGAAGGTCGCTACCCCGCTCCCGTGAAGCTGTCAACACGTTGCGTCGCCTGGCGCAGCGCCGACATTCGCGCCCTGATTGCTTCTTTCTAAACGAGGTGCAGCATGACAAACACCTCTATCGGCGCAACGCCGGGAACAAGCACGCCTGAAAATACCGCTGAAAAGAATCTGACACTTTCGGCTCAAACCCAAACTTCAACCGATTTAACCGATGTAACCGGATTGCCGACCACCAACGGCGAGTTTTTGTCTGCCATCTTTCAGGGTTTGGCAGACCCCTTGCGCCCTTTCGTGTTGGGTTTTGGAGGCAAACCGAAAGACCGCAAAGCCTGGGGCGGCGAGGCGTGGCGTGTCGAGAAGAGCCACACGGACAATGCCGCGTTCAACTGGTATTTCAGTCTGGCCGCTTATGCGCCCGCCGATGACGGCTACCACCGGCGCGAGAAAGACTGTGCGGCGGTCTATGGCGTGATGCTGGACGACTTGGGCACCAAGGCCTTGCCGCTGGACCGGCTCGATGCCTGCCCGCCGTCGTATGTGATCGAAACCAGCGAGGGCAATTTTCAGGCGGGCTATCTGTTCACCGAGCCGGTGACTGAGTTCGAGAGCATCAAAGACTTGAACAAGAGCATGGTCGAGGCTAGCTTGTGTGACCCTGGAGCCAAGTCGCCCACCACCCGCTATGGTCGTCTGCCCTTTGCTAGCAATGGCAAGTCAGACCCCGCGTTTCAATGCAAATTGACGCAGTGGCACCCGAAACGGCGCTACACGGTGGCACAGATCATGGACGCGCTGGCACTTGCCCCACCCAAGGCCAAGACCAGCCAAAAGGCCACGCCTGGGCGCAAAGCGACTGCGATTGACCGCAATGCCGAGGATGGCGTTTACATCCCCCGCCCTGCGGAAAACGAGGTCATTGGCGCTCTCAAAATGCGCGGCCTCTACAAGCAACCGCTGGGCAGTGGCAAACATGATGTGACGTGCCCCTGGGTGCATGAACACACCGACCAGATTGACCATGGCAGCGCGTATTCAGAGCCTACCGACCTCTACCCCATTGGCTGGTTCAAGTGCCAGCACGGTCATGGTGACAAGTACCGCACGGGCGCGCTGTTGGAATTCTTGGGTGTGACGTTTACGGCAGCCAAGCACAAGCCCACCATCAAAGCCGAGGCGGGCAACATTGGCAGCATTGCAGACGCTGGTGAACGGGAACTGGCGGCCACCAAACGCTACTACCAGCGCGGCGGATTGATTGTGTCCATTACCACCGACCCTGAAAGCCGCGAGACGGCTATCAAGCCGGTGTCGCAACCAGCACTACTGCGGGCCTTGTCCGGCTGCGCTATCTGGACCCGGTATGACGCACGCAGTGACGCCGACGTGGTGATTGACCCACCACCCAAGCACGTCAACGTGCTGTTTGACTCCGAGGCGTATGCCCACCTGCCAGCCCTGTCTGGCATTGCGCGGCAACCCCACTTGCGGCCTGATGGCTCGCTGGTGCGGGATGCCGGTTTTGATGCCCCTACGGGTTTGTTTGGCGTGTTCGACACCCGCTTGTTCAGCGTTCCCGACAAACCCACCCGGCAACAGTCACAGGATGCCCTGAAAGAATTGCGCGGCCTGTTTACCGAGTTTGAGTTCAACAACGCGCATGACGAAGCGGCGGCATTGGCGGGCATCTTGACAGCGGCGATACGGCCCAGCTTGACGACTGCACCGATGTTTCACATCAAGGCCCCGCAAATTGCATCCGGCAAGAGTTATTTGAGCGGGATCATTGCCGCCTTCGCCAGTCCGTCCACGCCGTCGGCGATGGCGTTCCCCGGCAATGAGGAAGAGTGCCAGAAGCTTTTGTTAGCGACCCTGCTGACCGCGCCCGGTGCCGTGGTGTTTGACAACCTGACCACCGACCTGATCCCCTACAAGTCGCTGTGCAGCGCGCTCACTGAGGAATTTTTAACCGGACGTATTCTAGGAGTGAGCAAGACGGCCACTGTAGGCACGCGGGCATTGTTTCTGTCCAGCGGCAACAACGTGGACGCCGTGAAAGACATGGCACGGAGGTGCATCACCATCGCCATTGATCCGCAGGTGGAAACACCCGCCGAACGGTTGTTCAAGGGCGACCCGCTGACCACCGTGCGCAAAGATCGGGCGCGGTTTGTCTCGCTGGCCCTGACCGTGATTCGCGGTTGGCTGGTTTCGGGCGCTGCGCCCACCACCTGCAAACCCATTGCAAGCTATGGCCAGTGGAGCAACTGGGTGCGCCAGCCGCTGTTGTGGTTGGGCTTGCCAGACCCGGCAAAGCGGGTATTCGAGCAACTGGCACATGACCCCGACCGCGAAACGCTGGGTCGTCTGCTGCACGCATGGAAAGCGACCTTTGGCACCAGCCCGGCCATGATCCGCGAGTCGGTCGACAAGGCGCTGACCGGCTTTGCCACTGACGAATTGCGCGAGGTTTTGCGGGAGATTGCCGATGAGCGCGGCGAGATAAACCGCCGACGCCTGGGTAAATGGATTTCCCGCAAGCAAAGTGTGATTGTTGACGGGTTGCGATTTGAGCGCGCCAGTGGCACCACATCGGCAGAACGTTGGCAGGTCAAGTCCGTGGCATCGGTTACATCGGTAATGTCGGTTCCAGAACCTGAGCTTGCAAAAAGTGTCAATGACATTTGCGAGGTGGAACTGTGATCGCGGGTGACTTGATTCGCCAGGCGCAGGCATCGGGGATTGAACTGCGCTTGGTGAGCGGCAAGGTCAAAGCCATTGGCCCGCGTGAGGCTGTGGTGCGCTTTATCGAACAGCTACGCCAGCACCGTGAGGCGCTGACCCAGGCCCTGCAATGTGAGTTGCACGAGGCATTGCCAGCTACACCACCGGCTGACGCAACGCCTGAGCCCACCGACTGGCACGCGCTGGACGCGGCCTACCACGCCCACCACTTCAACTGCCCGACCTGCATCGCCGCCGGGCGCGGCTCGCGCTACGGACAACGCTGCGGCGCTGGCATGGCGCTGTGGCGGGCGTATTGCGATTGATCTGAACCCCATTATTGAAAGCCCATTATGAACTCCACCACGGACACCGCCAGCACCGACACCAGCACCGCGCCCCTGATAACAACGGCTGACCCCAGCCCCCAGCCCTACGAAGTCGTCCGCTTCAACGCCCTCAAGCACGGCATCCTGAGCCGCTACACCGTGCTCAGCCACGAAAGCCATGCCGACTACGAAAGCCTAGTGAACTCCCTGATGGATGAACACCTGCCTGCTGGTGCCACAGAGCAACACCTGATTGAAGAACTGGCCAGCGTGATCTGGCGCAAACGCCGGGTGTTGCTAGCCGAAGGGGCCACCATCAATAAGGGCTTGAAGGAATCCGCCCGCAGCGCCAAGACCGTCATTCCAGCGGCAGCTCCATTTGAGATGGGCCTGTCAGGCGAGAAGACCGACATTCGCAACCTCATGGATTTGAAACCGGCAGACGTGGCGGAAAGCCAGCAATCCGCCCGGCACGACGTTGATGCCACCAACAAGGCCATCGCCATCCTTCGCAAAGGTGGCGAACGTGCCTATGACAAAGCCCTGCGCGCCTTGCTTCCCGACACCCGCGAGTGGTGGCAGGAGTATGTGGACGAGGAGGAATACCCCGTCGATGCCACGGGGCTGGCCGCCTTCATCACGGAGCACGTCACGCCCTTTGTCTACCAACAAGAAAAAGAGTCCCGCCACCATGACGCCATCGTGAACCAAACTATTGGCGAAGGACTGCAAGCCTACCGGCTGGAGAAGCTTTCCCGCTATGAAACGCACCTGGATCGCAAGTTTGAGCGCACTTTGGCCATGCTGATAAAGCTGAAAGACCTCAGAAGCAGCCGCGCAGCGTAAAAACATGCGCAATTTCCAGCAACACGAAAAACGTCCAGAACCCAGCATCTATGCGGGTTACAGCCCGATTCATGGGTTTTCAGGTCACAGGACCAGTTCAACTTGCCAAATGATTTCGGCAAAAAACGGAGAATAAAAATGGGCGGACGCGGAAGTGGGCGGTGCAGCAGCTACAGCGGCAAAGCAGAGACCAGCGACTCCATGCCACTGGACATCCGCAAGATCATCCGCATGGGCCTGCTGGTGCCGGGCAGCGGCTTTAGCTGGCAGTGGCTGGTGAACGACCGCCAGGTGGCGGGGATCAGCGTCCGCGTGGACTTTGACCAAGGCATGGTGTTGTCCTACCGCATGAAGAGCACCGGCGAAGTGGTCGAACAACGGGTGCAGACACAAACCTCAGCTTGCCACCTGGGCGGGCATCGCCACTGGTTTACCTGCCCACAGTGCAGCAAGCGGGTGGCGGTGCTGTACGCGCCGGGCCGGGACTTCGCCTGCCGCCAGTGTGGCGGGCTGGGTTACGTCACGCAGAAAGAAGGCGCAGGTGACCGGGCATCAACCAAGGCCGACAAGCTGCGCAAACGCATGGGCTGGGAGGCAGGCATCTTGAATGGCGACGGCAGCAAGCCCAAAGGTATGCATTGGAAGACCTACCAGCGACTCAAAAGCAGCCACGATGCGTTGGTGCAAGTCTGCCTACATGACATTGGCCGGAAATTTGGATTCCTGCACAAATTTCCGGAGGTGTGAATCTGTTTCGCAAAACGGGCATCTTCAATGACTTCGTGAACATCTGGCTGGCTACGGCCATTGCAATGCGAGAGTAACCTTCTCCAGACCTGACATAGGAAGATTCAAATGACTGGCCGCTATGTGGCGATGATTTAGTTAAATTGTTCACCTGCTATCGACCAGAAGCTGACTTTCGCCACGCCAGGCAGAAAGACAGCAGGTGGACCGCGTTTCATCCTAGTCGCCAATGATCTGCGGTTTCGACCGCAGGGGCGACCGACACCCTCGATGCTGTAGCGCTACAGCGCTTTCGCCACGAAGCCCGAAGCTATCATCTCCCCAGCAAGGTTAGCCTTGTCCTCAGCACTGCGGCCTTTGGGCAGGCCCATGATCTGCTGGATCACCATGCAGCGGCCTGGCAGTAGGCGGTGGCCGGGGATCTGTTTCAAGCTGCTACTTCACCCAGCAGCCACATCTGCCTGCGTCTCGACGAACTAATCAACCACGGTGAGAGAAGTCGGCGCGCGTTCGATATTGACTGTCTTGAGTTCGCGGTTGAGCAACAGGTCGTAGGGGCTGCGCAACGGGGGCTACGAAACCTGAACACCCACCACCATTAGCATGCGCTGCAACCACCAGAAGCCAGCCACAGCTCCCACCGCGTACACGGGAGCACGGGACATCCATTGCAGACGGCGTTGCGGGCGGCGTCGCCATAGCAGCAGAGCAGGATAGGCCAGCGACACAAACACCAGTTGACCGACTTCTACCCCCAAGTTGAACAGCAACAGCGCGACCGGTATATCGCCCTGCGGCAATCCGACCTCGGCCAGAGCGCCCGCAAAGCCAAACCCGTGCAGCAATCCAAATGCGAGCGCCACAGCCCAGGGACGTCGGATCGCCATGCTCTGGCCCTGATTGCGCCGCGCCAGCTCGCGGGCTAAAAAAAGGATGGACAGAGCAATGCTTGCCTCCATAGGTGGCAGCGGTACCTGCACCCACTGCAGCGCCGCCAAGGCCAGTGTCACACTGTGCGCCACTGTAAATGCGGTAATGGTTTTGATCAGCGCGTTGACATGGGGCACCAGCATGACCAGGCACAGAACAAACAACAGGTGGTCAATCCCCGAAAGGATGTGCTCTGCCCCCAGCCGAAAGTAGCCAGACACCGCCATGCTCTGGGCTTGGCTGTGTCCCATCTCCACGTCGGGCGCACGCGGACGGGCCACTGCGGATGCATGCGAGCCATCGCGCCACTCCACCCGCACCAGCGCATCCACGGTGGTGGCACCCAAACCTTCGATGACGATTCGCGAACCTGCCGGCAAACCTTGCGTACAACGTATCTGCCACAGTGACAGGCGCGCACTGGGTGCGGGCACCAGACTCGGCACCGTTGCCGGTGTGCAGTCCGACGGAAACCGTGGAGATATATCCGGGGCTGGACCCTGTGTCTGGGGCACACGCCACCGAACCGAATACAGTTGGTCCTGGACTTCCTGCACCATGAGGGACGCGGGCAGGTTTTCATGCGCATGAGCGACGCCAGCGCACAGGGCCAATGCCCAGAGCATGGCACCAGCGACACGCAGACTATGTGCCATTACGGTGCAATCGCTGGCATGACCACGGTGTACTGGGAACGCAGTTGCGCGTACGCCGCCTCGCGCGCAGCGTCCACCCGAGCGTTCACCATGTCGGCAAATACCTTGTCGCGCACCACGGCTAACGGCACCTGCGCAGCCGTGGTGCGTTCCCCAATCTTCACCAGATGCAGCCCGTGGGCTGACGCTACCGGGCCTGACCAGACACCGGCGGGAAGCTTCATCACCGCTTCGGCAAAACCAGCACCCAGGTCACGGCCCAGCGTGACAGCATCCTGCTGCTGCAGGTGCGTGGGCAGCATGAAACTGTCGCCCTGTGCCATTTCTCCGCGTGCCAAGGCGGCGAGCGCTTTTTGCGCATCGGCACGCGCTGCGCCACCGCGCTTGTCGGTGCTGAAAAACATCTGCTCAACATCCACACGGGTCGGCGGCGCATAGTCGGCCACGTGGGCATCAAAGTAGGCTTGCAACTCAGCATCTGTCGGGTTGCTCACGTCCTGGCTCGCCAAAAACTCCATCTTTTGCACTAGACGGCGACGCACGATGACGTCGTCCTTGTCCAGACCCCGCGCCAAGGCTTCGCGGTACTGCACTTCCTCGCGGACAAAGTTGTCTGCTGTCTCCTTCAGCGCCGCTGCGTCGGGTTCGCGCCCCCACTGCTTGGTGAACTGGGCACGCAGACGCACAACATCATCCTGGGTGACTGTGATGTGCATGTCAGTGGGGCTGTCCTTGGCTCCGGTCACTGCGTGCAGCACAAAGATGAACGCGCCCAGCACCACAAAGTGCACAAAGGGCTCGTGAATCAGCCATTGCCACGCTTGGGCGGCCCTGGTAGGTAGAGCGTGCTTCAATTGGCTTCTTTCAAAGTGCCTTTGTCCCAGAGGTGCCAACATCAAAGGCGAGGATGTAGATCATGGTTCTGCCCTTCAGGCGGCAATGAGTGACTCAGCGACCAGCCAGGCGCGGGTGTAGCGCATTCCTTCTTCCAGGTTGACCTGCGGCTGCCACCCGAGCAACTCGCGGGCTTTGGCGTTGCTGAAACTTCGCTTCTTTGTGAACTGGCGCATCAGACCTGCTCCGATCTCGGTATGCCGACCCGCGCTTTCAAGCTTCTCGCGCACCTGCTCGGCCATCTGAATGGCATCTTCAGTGCTAAAGGTCGGCGGGCCGCCCGCCAGTCCAAGCCATTGATAGTGGTAGGTGAAAAACGCCTCATTCGTGACGGTGTGTTCGCCACCGATGAGGAAGATCTGCCCAAGACCCCGATCATCTTCGGCGGCCATGGTCAGGCCGCGCACCACGTCGTCGATATAGATCGGCGTGAACAGCCCCTTGCCATGGGCGGGTAGCAGGAACTGGCCGGCCTGAATCACCTTTAGCGGCTCCGTCACCCAGGGCCGACATCCTGGGCCATAAATGTCGGCAGGGCGCACGATAGTGCAGGGCAAAGTGCCCTTGGCGTGGGCAGCCAGAACCACATGTTCGGCCGCGATCTTGGAGTCGGTGTAAGGGTTGCCGATTGGCATCAGCGGCCAGTCTTCGTCGAACGGCCGGCCAGGACTGGCGCGTTCGGTCGCCTCGTACTCGAGGTTGCCAAAGCGCATGACTGCACCTGACGACACAAAGACGAAACGCGCCACCTTCGCGGCGCTGGCAGCGGCGATCAACTGCGCCGTTGCCATGGTGTTCACTTGCCAGGCGGTGACGGTTTCGATGTTGTTGCTGACAATGGCTGCGGCATGCACAACCAGGTCGCAGCCTGCCAGCAGGTCGGCATAGTTCGATGGTTGTGTGATGTCCGCTGCCGTGATGCCCAGCCCAGGGGAGGCAATGCAGTCGATGCCGACCACCTCGGCACCCTGTTGCCTGTAGTGCAACATCAGCTGGCGACCGACGAAGCCCGCCGCTCCGGTGATCAGGACGCGGCAGTAGCGTGTGTTTCTCATGGTGTGTTCCATCTTTCGTCAGTAAGTGGTGCGCAGGGCGTTGAAGACATCGCGCCCGATTGGCTCGACGTTCAGGTCAGGGCACTACGGATGAAAAACCATCTGACCGTCGTCAATGGCACCGAAACGCAGCGACAGGATGTCCGGAATCACGGCCTGATTGACCCGCCAAGGTGCACGGTCACCTTGTAGCGGCAGTTTCTTGATACTGCGCTGGAAATAGCCGGAGGACATATCTGTCCACGGCCCCAAAGTGACCGAGGCATCCACCATTTTGGGTACAAACTGGCGTGCGCCACTTTGTTGCATATGTTTGAGAAGGCGGCAGAAATAGCGGCTGGTGAGGTCGGCTTTCAAAGTCCAGGAGGCCTTGGTGTAGCCAAATGTGGTGATCGCATTGGGCAGGCCGCAGTAGCCGATGCCTTTGTAGTTCACCGCCTCTGGAATGTGGAACGGCTTGCCATCCACTTCGAATTGCACACCGCCCAGAACTTTCAAATCCAGACCTGTGGCCGGCACGATGATGTCGGCATCTATCGTGGCTCCCGACTTCAGCTTGACGCCAGTCTCGGTAAAGGCCTCAATATGGTCAGTGGCCATGGATGCCTTGCCGCTGCGCAGGGCCTTGAACAGGTCGCCATCGGGGACCATGCACACGCGCTGGTCCCAGGGTTTGTAGCTGGGCGTGAAGTGCTTGCCGACGTCGAAATCGGGCCCCAGCGCTTCGCGAACCTGGCCGATAAAAAAGGCCTTGGCCTTCTCGGGGTTGCGACGGCACATCCGGTGGATGTAGACGCCCATCAGCACTGCCTTGGCACGCGCGAACTTGGAGGCGACAAACTCCGGAAGAATCTTGTGTGCCACATCCACGATGTTGTCAAAGCCAGGCCGGGCCGCCACATACGAGGGCGAGCGTTGCAGCATCGTGACATGGCCCGCCTTGGGGGCCATGGCGGGCAACAGCGTGACGGCAGTCGCGCCACTGCCGATAATCAGCACCTTCTTGCCTGTGTAATCGAGGTCGGCAGGCCACAGCTGAGGATGTGCAATGGTGCCTTTGAAAAGGTCCATGTTCTTGAAATCAGGCACGTAGCCACTTTCGTAGTTGTAATAACCACTGCACATGAAGAGAAACTGGCACTGGACGGTTTTTGCCTCGCCGCTTGTGGCGTCTTCCAGCGCCACCGTCCACCGCTTGTCCGCACTGGACCAACTGGCTTTCACCACCTTCAGCCCCAATTGAATCTTGTCCCGCATCTGGTAGTCATCAATGGTTTCGTTCAGATAGCCCTTGATGTCGGCAGCGCTGCCAAAGACTTTGCCGCCACGCCAGGGTTTGAACGAGTACACATAGGTGTGCATATCGGAATCCGAGCGGATACCGGGGTAGCGGAACAGATCCCAGGTGCCGCCGATGGCCTGGCGTGCCTCCACAATCTGAAAACTTTTCTCGGGGCACATTTTGCGCAAATGGGCCGCAGCACTGATACCGGCGATACCGGCGCCGACGATGAGTACATCCGTGGACGTGACCTGCATGATCTTTTCTCCTGAACTAAAAAAAACGGGTGCCTGTACGGGTCAGGCGGGGTTCTTGGGTGCGTACCACACCGGCGAGGTCCAGGCGCGTTCCTGGATGGTGCGGGGCTTGTCGGCCGGGTGCTTGTCAACGCCGATCTTGAGCGCATCGCGCTGGCTGTAGCGGCATACCGGGTTCTCCAGCACACGCACGTAGTAGAAAGCGGATTGCATGGGTTTGAAGTCCGGGTCACGCCAGGTGGCGGACAACTCGGCCGCGCCCTTGTCGGCTGAAATGCTGCAGTCGTTCAGGTTTACGCGGGCACCGTTGTCGGCGCAGCGGTGGGTCTTCGCATCCGGCTTCAGGCCATCCGAGCATGCCACGTCATACACCTGTTCTTTGGTCTCGGTGCCGTCCACCCAGCCCTTGACCACCTGCAGACGCTGCAGTGGCGCGGAGTTGGCATCGCGCGTGGCCATCACCAAAAAGCTGAGGGCTTTGCCACTATCGGAAGCAGGAACATCGCTCCCCATCGGCACGCCGGTGGCGTAAGCCACTTTGACCGCATCGGCACGCTTGTGCAAGTCTGAAGGGAAGTCATAGCCGGCAAACATGCGGGCCCGCACCCGGGTGCCGCTGGTGCCAAACGTTTCCTTGCGATGCAGTGCGTCCCAGATGGACTCGCGGGTATTTTCTTCGGCCCAGACGCCCGTCAGGCCACCGGGGTTGATGGTGCCGCCTTTGATACCCAGAAAGCGCGCGACGATACTGCGATTCGCACCCAGGCGCTGCTCTGGTGTTGCATCGTTGATGCCGCTATGGCCGTTCCAGGCATTTTCCTGGGTGTCGCCAGGTGCTCCGTTATGGTTGTCGGTGGCGGCAATGAGGCCGAACTTGTAGGGGTTGAAGCCCCACTTCTTCTCATCCTGCAAGCCCCGTTTGAGGACATTGCGCACCACGTCATTGGGGTCTACGCATTGAGCAGCGTGTTGGCCCGTCCCCGACGCAATCTTGGCATCCTCCGCTGAACACACCGGAAACATGTTCTCAAAGTTGCATTGCTCGTCCGTGGTTCCCAGCCCGGCAGCGCACTCGGAACTGCCCTTGACCTGGAAAACTTCCACCAACTTGTCAAAGCGGGCACGCAGGGCCAGGTTGTCCTGCGTGAGCGGTGTGCCGTCAGTGTTGTTGTCGCCAAACATCAGCCCCCAGGAAAAGTTGGGGTTGTGGGGAATGGTGAGTGCCTTGCAATCGCCTTTGCATTGCACATCCAGCCAGCGCAGCAGGTCCTCGGCAAAACCGTCCAGCGCAGAAAACACGTTGAAAGGAACCTTGTCACCACGAAAAATCACATTGCGGTGCAATTGACCGCCCCGCGCCAGGCCTGGGCTGTATTCGTAGGCGTTGAAGGTAGTGAAGTAGCCCGGCTCGTAATGTTCCCGGGCAGCAGCCTGCGTGTCTTGCCAGACGGATTCTGCGCCGGCCTTGCACGCCAATCCGTCGTTACCGCACATGCCCTTATTGAATTTTCCGATGGCTTGGCCTGACTGGACTTTGTCGCGGTTCTGGATGATGAACATCAGCAGCACCTTGTGGCGCACCGCGATGCAGTTCACGTTCCAGTAGGTCCCGCCCTGGCGGTCGTAGCACGCATTCAGACTGCCCATGCCCTCGGCATGGTCGGTCACCGCAGCAAAATCCAGCGGCGCCGCCAACATCTGTTTGGCACCGCTGCCAGGCAACTCGGTTTCAGCGCCCTTGGCAAATTCATAGGCTTTGCGCGGGCTGTTGCGCGAATCAAAAATGCTGGCGTCCATCGAATAGGCGGTGTGCACATGCAGGTCGCCAAAGTAGGCATTGCGCAAGGGGTTGGCTGCAGGCCGCGCGCGCGTGCTGGATTGTGAAAACGCAGGATCGGCTGATTTTTGCAATCGGTTCTCCAGCACCGCCAGCGTGACAGCGGCCGCGATGGCCAACACCACCAGCAGGGCCAGAAAAGACCACGCAACACGTTTGAATATTTTTTTCATAGTCATCTCTCCAATCGACTGCTTTCAGACATTTCTATGGCCAGCGCGAACTGTCCGGGTCCAGATCAAAGGTTTCAACAATCCAGTTGTAGCGGCTGGCATCGGCCAGAAATTCCAGATACAACTCGTTGACCAGTTGCAACAACTTGCGCGTGGCCTGTACGGGGTTGCCTTCGGTACTTGTGATGCTGACCCGCATGACTGAATCCGCGTTGCGCAGCACCGTCTTGAATTGCGTTGGATCGCGTCGACGGTGCGCAGGCCGCTCGTGCGACTCGTGCGACTTGAGCCATGCACGCAACTCGCGGTCGAGTTTGGTGCGCGGCGACACCGGTGGCAAAAAACCACACAGAGTTGCCCGCCCGTGGCGCGAATCAACATCCAGTTGCATCGTCTGGCCACGAAACCAGACAATGCGGTACCGCTCGCTGCCGATCTTGTCCGACGGTTGCGGACTGAACCGAAATACGCCGCGTGCGGCGTGGTCTTCGATTAGTTCGCGCACCGATTCCATGGCAATCAATGCGCAACGGCTGAAACACCCGGCTCGACGGGCAAGGAAATTCCAGGTGCGTAGGCTGCACCATTGGTGAATTCCTTGATGGCCTGGCAGTTGATCAGGGTCGAGGCTTTCTCGTCACGGCCTGCCTTGTACGCACGCGCCAACGCCGCTCGAAACTCTTCGGGCGTGCGCACATAGTCGCCGCGCGCACCCAGTGACTGGGCGATCTGGTCGTAGCGCAAATTTTCCTGGAACAGGTACATGTGCATCGAGCGCGCCGAACGTGCCGCGTTGGGCCAGACGCCCCACGCATTGTTGTTGTACACAATGGTGATGGTGGGCCAACCGTACTTGACTGCGGTGTCAAGTTCCATCAGGCTGTAAGCCACGCCGGCGTCCGACGTCACGCAGATGGTCGGCGTACCCTGGTAACCCTTTTGCGGACCCACGCCGCGCTGCACAGCGCAGGAAACACCCATCATCATCGCCATGTCCGGACCGATGGCGGCGTACTGGTACGGAGGAATGATTTCCTGTCCGGGGCGATAGGCGCGCAGGTAACGTCCGGCCGTCAGACCAATCGTCCAGCCGCCCACACCGGTGGCAATGGCCAGCCGACCTTCGGGGTGGGTGTCGATGAAGTTTTGGGTATCCCGTGCAATCACGGTGGGGTGTAACATGCCGGTCTTGGCGCTGTGACCAATGCCGAGCTTGTAGTGGTCGTCCAGTTGTGTCTGAAACGCCTTGCGGGCCTTGGCCAGTTCGTCGACCCAGGCATCGCGCCTCGCGCGACCCAGCCGGTCCGCCAGCACTTCCAGGAAGCTGCGCTCGTCACTGAGAACGCCAAGATCAAGCGGCCAGTTGCGACCCATGTCCTCCTGCTCGGGGTGCACGCGCACGACCTTGATTTCGGGGTTCAGGCGGTACTCTCCGGGGCTGGGCATGCTGTACTGGCCAACAAAAATCACCAGGTCAGCCGACATCAGTGCGTCCGGCGCCGCCGCGATGGACAGACGGTGATCATCCGGAAAACTTCCGCGCGTGGGGCCAGAGGTGACCACGGCAATGTCGGCCTTTTCGGCCACCTTGCGAAGTGCGTCCCAGCCCTTGCGCTGGAACACGCCCGTACCCGCGACGATCAGCGGACGGGCGGCTTTTTCGATCATGCGTACCACGGCGTCCATGTCTTTGGGTGCCGGCCAGGCCCGCGATTCGGTGCGGTACTGGGATTTGTCATGGAAGTCGCGCAGCTCGGAGGGCGCCTTGAAGCGCGCACGGGCCACTTCTGCCGGGAAGTCCAGGTGCACCGGGCCGGGCACACCCGACTTCAGGTTGCGAAATGCATAGGCACCGTACTCGTGCACACGCGCCGGATCGACCAGACGCTTGCCGTATTTTTTGATGCCTTCGGTGGTGGGTTGCTGCATGGCGTGCTGAATGAACGTCTCGCGGTCTTCACCGGCCAGCGTCATGTTGCTGGCCAGCACCAGCAGCGGCGTGCGGGCAGCATGGGCGGCCGCAATATTCATGATCATGTGTGTGAAGCCAGGGCCCTCGGTGCCGGAGGTTGCTACTACCTCCCCCGTGGCCCGCGAGTAGCCATCAGCCATGGCGCACATGGCGCCTTCGGTACGACCACCATAGGTCGGAATGCCGGTGGCGGCGATGGCGTTGATGATGGTGTAGTTGCCGGGGCAGCAGAACAAAGCCGACAGTTCTTCTTTCTGGCACAGATTGGCAAATACTTCTGCTCCGGTCATTCCTGCCCCTTCAAACGAAGTGGAGGCTGCAGGCTGGGCCAGCGAGGCTTTGAAGGCGTCGGCCAGACGGATGGACGGGATATCACCTGCCGCAGCACTGCCGCCGCCGGCTGGCGCATCTGCTGCCAAAACACCTGTGGTGATGCCTGCTGCTGCCGCCGCACCCAGACCAACCGTGGACAGACGCAGAAAATGTCGGCGGTTGGGAACCGATTGTTCGTTCGTGCCGTCTGGAACGCTCTCGCTTTTCGCATCGTTTTGCATGGTTGTTTCCTTTTAAGAAGTTGGATTAGGCGGACTTGTTATTTGGTCACTGGCGGCCGTTGCGCTGCAGGCCACAGGCTCTTGATGAAATTACGCAAATTGCCAATTTCCGCCTCGGATTTGAATGCCGCACCAAATGCCGGCATGCCAGTACCGGCACCCTTCTGGATACTCTTGAAAATGTCTGCGTCGGTGCTGCCGTTGCGGTAGAGCAGCGGCTCGGTGAGATCGGTGGCGTCCGACACGACGTCCACTTGGGCCTTGCCATTGGCGCCATGGCAGGCGGTGCACATATTCGCAAACAACGCACGGCCGGCATCAATCGAAGCCGTCGTGTTCGGGACGTTACCCTCGCTGGCGAAGGCAACTGAAGTGGCTGTGAGTAGCATCCCCAATGCCAGCACCCTTGCCTGCGCTTGGCCTATCATTTTGTGTCCTTGCATAGTCCGCTCCGCATAGTGTGAGATTCAATTCGAACGCCATTCGCCGCAGCGAAGACCCAGCCAACCAATCAGTACGCCGGCGGTAATGGCGCCACCAGAAATGGCGATCAGTGCATTGTCAAAGCTGCCGGTCGCTGCAACGATGGCGCCTGGCACCATGCTGCCGATCACACCGCCCACAATCAGGGCAATGCCCAGATAGGTGCCAGTAGCGGAGGCCACGTTCCTGTCTTTGCACAGTTTTTGCAGCGTTGCAAACTCTTGCGCCTGGTACGCGCTTTGGCAGAACAGAGCCAAGGCGAACAAGGCCACCAGTGCATTGAGTTCCTGGGTCACAGATGCGAGGTAAATCACAATGCCCGCGCTGACCAGGCCCACCGCTGCAAGGAGGTTGCGCTTTTTCAGCACGTCACCAATACGGGCATTGAGCAATGCGCCCAGAACACCGGCCGTAAAAACAATACTCAGGGCCCAGCTGAGCGACGCGATGTCCACGCCCTTGGCCCGCACAAAATAGATGGGGAGCCAACCCAGAATTCCCCAGCCGGCAAAATTATTGAAGCAACCGATCACTACAAACAGCCAGTAATTGGGTTCACGGCGGTAGGGCATGGGCGCTTTCGCCGCGGCGAACATTTCGCCGGCAGCCTGTCCATGTTTGTCGTCGACAAAGAGGGCAACCAAGGGCAGGCCTACCACAATGCCGGCAACGCCAACCACCATGAACGCTTCACGCCAGCCCAGGGCACCCATCAAGGGAATCATGATCAGCGAGCCCAGGGCAGTGGCAATGATCAGGCCCACGCTCCAGATCGAGTTGGCCGTGCCGCGCACCTCCGGCGAAAAGTGGCGGGCAATGATGCTGTTCATCATTGGCACATGCATGGACTCTGCCAGCCCCAAACACAAGCGCAAGGTGATCAGCGCGGCCAGTGAGCCACCCAGCGGACCCACCAGTATGCTGACCACCGAGAAGCCGAAGATCGACAGCATCAGGCTGCGCTTGGCGCCAAATCGCTCGGCCGTTGCGGGCAGCAACAACTGCGACAGGCCATAGGTCAGAAAGAACACCGACAGCAGGTACTTGCCCCATTGCCCCACCTCCCGATCGCTCCACTGAAACTCCTGCGCGATGTGCGGCAGTGCCAGCGAGATGGCATTGCGGTCAAGGTGGTGGATGATGAAGGTGACGGCAAAGATCACCGGAATGTGCCAAGGGTTGGTGGTGGACTTCATGTGGGCCTTTGTAAACTCAGGAAAGGGTGGACGCAGAGCAAAGATGCTCCAGTTCTTCAATGTTCGGATCAACGCCAAGACCAGCCTCGACACCCAACTGGGAGGTTCCGTTGATCACCCGGTTAAGCGCAGGACTCAGCACTGTTCGTAGCGGATTCTCATTGGCGTCAATCTCCAGCATGCCGTTGGCGCACCCTCGCGCTGCCAGGATATGGGCGGACGCGAGCAGTCCGATGCCGGCCCCCAGGAAGTGCGGGCAGTAGCGCAGCCCGGCCGCATGAACCATCTCGATCACTGGCAAACAACCCGATATGCCGCCCCACTTGGCCAGATCGGGCTGGATGACGCCCAAAGACTGGCTCGCGATCATGGATTGAAATGCGGCGGCCCCGATCAGGTTCTCACCGGCCGCCAGAGGAATTTCCGTCGATTCGGCGAGGCTCTTCCATTGGGAAGGAGCTTGATCGGCGCGCAATGGCTCTTCCAGCCACTGGGGCTTGAAATCCTGGAGCTTCCCAGCCATGCGCTTGGCCGTTTTCAGGTCCCAGGCCTGGTTGGCGTCGACCATCCATTCGGCACCGACCGGCAGGACGGACCGCACGGCCGCCACATTCGTCAGATCCTGGTCTTCCCCAAATCCCACTTTCAGCTTGAAAGCGGTGTACCCCTCGGCCAGCTTGGCAAGTACCACGTCTTGCGGGCGCTCGGGGTTGATCCCGCTGGCGTACACCTTGACCGTGTCCGAGTCACCGCCCAGCATTTTCCAGAGTGGCTGGCCAGCGCGACGCGCCAGCAAATCCCACAAGGCAATATCGATACCAGCGATGACCTGCGCAATAGGCCCGGGTTCGCCGGACTGAATTGCCAGAACGGCGGTACGCGCCGTCATCCGGTCAAACGCGTCCCGTGCTGAGGCGAAAGCTTGCCCGATCAGGAGCGGCGCAACTACGGTCTGCAGAAGACCGGCCCGGTGTTCGGCACCGCAATCCGGAAAGTTGCACCAGATTTCTCCCCAGCCTGACGCCCCGCTGGCATCTTCGACGCGCACCAATATTGCCGGGCGCGCATGCATGACGCCGAAAGACGTCTGAACCGGGTGTCTGGTGGGCCAGCGCAATACAAAAGCCTGCACCCGGGCCACGGTAAACGGGCCGACGGTGGCGACTGGGGGACAGCTGAGGGTTTGTTCTGATGCTATAAACATAACGTATGGTCTATAGTATGTTAAGAACTTTATATTGCCATCCGGTTTAACCCTAATATGAATTGCTGTGTAGCCACCCTCCCCTGCAAGACAGCCCCCGCGTGTGACCACTCAATGGCCCGTGATGGGGTCACCATGGCGCGGTGTGATGGAATGACGTCTGTTGCACATCCTGCATGAGGACACAAGAATGGTTCTAGACAATACGCACGTCCCGCTTTACATCCAGCTTTCCGACCTGTTCCGTCAACGGATACAAAAAGGAGTGTGGAAGACCGGCAGCAAGCTTCCGTCGCTCGAAGAGCTCGTGAGTGAGTTTCAGGTCGCGCGGGTCACTGTCCGCCAAGCCGTAGACCGGTTGACCCACGAAGGATTGCTTTCACCCCAGCGGGGCCGCGGTACGTTCGTTACGGGCGCGCCAACGGACAACCGGTGGCTGCACGTCGAGACCACCTTGGACAAGCTCGCAGACATTTACCGGCATACGCGTCCGGAACTTCTGAATATCGATGAGTCCACGCGCACTCCCTTGATCAGCGATTCGGATGGCGTGCCGGCGGAAAAATATACGTTTATGCGCCGGGTTCACAAACGCGACGGCCAGCCTTACTGCGTCATCAACATCTACCTGGATTCGGCGATTTTCGCCAAGCATCCTGTGCGCTTTCGCAAAGAAACCGTCATTCCCATTCTGACGTCCATGCCCTCCGTGGAAATCGTGACGGCGCATCAGGTACTCACCATTTCCACGGCCGACCTGGAAGTCGCAAAGCACCTGGGCATCAACGTGAACGCACCCGTTGCTGAAGTCCGGCGTGTATTTACCGGGCCGAACCGCCGTGTCATCTATTTGGCGGAAGTGACCTACCGTGGTGATTCCGTACGCATGGAAATTGACCTGAAACCCTGACTGCGCCCGCGTTGAAACCGACGGGCGAAACCTATGACACAACTCACCTACCCCGATACCTTGCTGTTGATCGATGGCCAGTGGCGCAAAGCAGCGTCCGGGCGTTCCGAACCCGTCGTCAATCCCGCAACTGGACAAGTAATTGGGACGTTTGCTTTTGCCGATCAGGAGGATCTGGAAGGTGCGGCGCAATCCGTCCAGAAAGGCTTTGTTGCCTGGCGGAACATATCTGCATTTGACCGTTACAAAATCATGCGGAATGCGGCTTCGCTGCTGCGTGAACGCGCTGACTACATTGCAACACTGCTAACAATGGAGCAAGGCAAGGTACTCGGTGAGGCACGTGCAGAAGTTCTTGCTGGTGCAGACACCATCGACTGGTTTGCGGAAGAGGCGCGGCGTACCTATGGCCGATCGATTCCGTCGCGCTCGGAAGACGTGCTTCAGCTGGTGGTGAAAGAACCCATTGGACCGGTCGCTGCTTTTACCCCCTGGAATTTTCCGATCAACCAGATAGTTCGCAAGCTGGCTGCGGCCCTGGCCGCAGGTTGCTCCATCGTGGTCAAGGCGCCGGAGGAGACACCGGCGTCGCCCGCCGAACTGCTGCGTGCCTTTCAGGATGCCGGTGTTCCCGCCGGAACAGTGAACCTGGTGCTTGGAGATCCCGCAGAAATTTCGTCCTTTTTTATCACGCATCCTGTGATCCGCAAGATTTCTTTTACCGGCTCAACTCAGATCGGCAAGCAACTTGCATCCCTCGCCGGGCTGCACATGAAGCGCACCACCATGGAACTTGGTGGACACGCGCCGGTTCTGGTGTTTGACGACGCCGACATACAAAGGGCTGCAAAAACCATGTGCGCCAGCAAATTTCGCAACGCGGGCCAGGTTTGCGTATCGCCCACCCGCTTTCTGGTTCAGGAGGGGGTCTATTCGGAATTTCTGGATGCCTTTGTAGAGCACACCCGCACGCTGAAAACTGGCAATGGCCTGGACGCAGGTTCGAACATGGGTGCACTGGCTAACCCGCGTCGTATACGGGCCATGGAAGAAGCCGTTCAAGACGTGGCCCGGCGCGGTGGAAACATTCGTGCGGGGGGGAAGCGAATCGGCACGGAAGGCAATTTCTTTGAACCCACCGTAGTCAGCGACGTGGAAACCAGTGCACTTTCCATGAATGTGGAGCCGTTTGGCCCTCTTGCCATCATCAACCCGTTCAAAACGCTCGACGACGCCATCACCGAGGCCAACCGGTTGCCATTTGGATTGGCTTCCTACGCCTGGTGCCGTTCGGCCAAAACAATGCATGACATTGGCCGACGCATGGAAGCCGGAATGGTTTCGATCAACCACCTTGGCTTGGGATTTCCGGAAACGCCTTTCGGTGGCATCAAAGATTCAGGACACGGTTCCGAAGGTGGGACCGAAGCCATGGAGCCCTACTTGACGCCGAAGTTCATCACCCAACTAAGCAATCATTAGACCGTCCCTGAAAACTTGGTTTCCGCCTTTTCGCCCAGCCTGTAGGGGGCCACCAGTTTGATTGAGAACGGAAGTGGC
>ERZ1292633.257-Hain-H41-02um-R1-257-length-67707-cov-9_pt1 | contig 67707 bp, 52 predicted proteins | sample MGYA00564406_ERZ1292633 | MGnify/ENA primary metagenome ERZ1292633 (study PRJEB36523, sample SAMEA6512639) | groundwater metagenome | collected 2019-01-08 | study: AquaDiva: Metagenomics assemblies of 32 groundwater samples
CTGAAGCGACTTATTTGGTTGTTGCTAATTTTTCAACGAGCGTGTCGTACGCTTTCTTGTTGTTGAGCTTCAGGGAGTTGAGAAGCTTTCGTCTCTTGCCCACCATCATGAGTAGTCCTCTTCTCGAGTGATGATCTTTTGGATGATCTTCGAGGTGCTTCGTAAGGCTTTCGATTCTTTCGCTGAGAATAGCAACCTGAACCTGAGGAGAACCAGTGTCTTTTGGATGGATGGCGTGATTTTGGATTACTTTCTTCTTTTGAGTTCTTTTCATATCGGCAGAAATTTTAACAAGTCTTCCATGGTTTGGCAACAGAAAATTCTCTTTTCGGGAAGTTCCCCCTGAGGCTTCTTGTTTTTTCGATGTTTTTGCTTCATAATTGCCTCTAGTATCCTCACCGTACTTCTCCTATGAGTTATCGCCAATTGATCCAGGAAGCCTGGGCTTTTACTCAGAATAATAAAAAACTCGTCATGTGGTATGGCTTTCTGCCAGCGATTTTTACGACGACTTTTGGTGTTATTTACCTCACTTTTCAATTTTTCTCTTTCAAAAAATCGTACTTGTTTGACAATGCCCAGCACAGTTTTCTCTATGATGTTTTTCATTTTTCGATGGAATTTATCAAGTCGCATCTGAGTTTGACCCTTCCGATGGTCATCTTTGGGGTGATTTTTTTGATTATTTACTTCCTCTTTCCGACGGCTGCGCAAGCTGCGGCGATCCAATATGTCGCACGCCGGAGACATGGACAAGAAATAAGTGTTGGTGCCAGCATGCGCCATGGCATCATGCGGTTTTTACCACTCCTCGAATACCATATAATGGTCAAAACGTTTGGGGCTTTCACACTCGTATTTGAAGCTGGTTTCGTACTCCGCAATCTGGGAATGGATATCTTCAATCTCCTTTTACCGCTTTTTATTCTTGTCTTTATTTTTGGAATTATTCTCACACTCCTCTTCACGTATGCTGATTTCTTCATCGTGATTGATCATGAGCCGATTATCTCTTCTATCAAGAAAAGCATGAAACTCGTCATTTTTCACTGGAAAAAGACGTTTTTTGTAAGTTTACTGATGATTATCATTGGTGTTCGTATTATTTTGCAGGTTTTCTTGCTTCTCCTGATTCCGAGCTTGCTGATCTTCGTAGGGGGCTATATTGCGACTTTTACCCTCGCAAAAATTGGGTTCATTGTTGGGGGTATTTTGGGGATTTTAGCTTTGTTTTTTGCTTCGTATCTGACAGGAGCAGTGGATGTTTTCAGCTATGTCGTCTGGACTTTTACATTTCTGGACCTCACTTCCCAGAAGGAATTAGAAGTGCGCGAAGGAGACCAGGAGGAAATTTCTGCCTAATTTGAGCCATTTTCTAGGTCTTTGTATTGACTTATTGCTTTTTTTGTTTTATAATTGAATAAACACTCTTGAAAACAAATACTAATGCTTCTTCTCTCACATCAGAAAAAAATCGTTTTAGTCGCCATTTCACTCTTTTTTGTCTCTCTTTCCATGGTTTTTGTGATGACCGGGGAATCAGGAGAAAATCATGCTTCGAGCATGACAAACAGTGTTTTGGGTTCTTTCTTCGATTCTCATTCAGCTGCGGAGACGTCTGGGGGTCAAGATCACAAAAATACTGCAGCAAGTCTTGTTATTGCCAAAACTGGTGAAGTTCTTTCGCTCAATACTGCTTTCACTAGTGCTTTTGGCTATGAAAAATCTGATTTAATGAATGACATTTACTCACTTTTCCATTCTGACGACTTGTCGAGCTTTGTCCGTGATTTTACGAAGTTTTCTCAGGAAAAATCTCCGAAGGAAATGATCTCTGGACCTTTCCGATTCCTGACGAAGTCTAGTGATTATCATCTGGTACTGCTGACTTTCTTGACTGAGAAACACGGAATTCATATTGATTTCAAGGATATCACTCAGTCAGTTCAGGATTTAGATAAAAAATCTGATTCCAGCTCCAGTGGCAAAAAAATTCAAGATTTGCAGGAGAAAGATGGTACGAGGATTGTGGTGGAGAAATTGAAGTGATTTTTGGATTCTTAACATTTTTTTAAACTCTGTGTATGATTGGCCCATGTACAATGGTCCTGGAGTTGAAAAAAAATGGCAGGAGAAATGGGATTCATCTGGATTGTATCGCACAAATTTACAAGATCCGAAACGCCCGAAGTTTTATAACTTGGTGATGTTCCCGTATCCTTCTGGGGATAAATTGCATGTGGGACATTGGTATAATTATGGGCCGGCGGATTCTTTTGGGAGATTTATGCGTATGAAAGGCTTCAACGTTTTTGAGCCTTTTGGTTTTGATAGTTTTGGTCTTCCTGCTGAGAATTATGCGATCAAAACTGGTGTGCATCCGGTCGAGAGTATTGCGCACAATTGCGAGACGATGCGCAAACAGATTCGGGCGATTGGAACGATGTACGACTGGGATCTCGAAGTCGTGACGAGTACTCCTGAATATTACAAATGGACGCAGTGGATTTTCCTCCAACTCTACAAAAAAGGTCTCGCATATCGCAAAAAGGCTGCGGTGAACTGGTGTCCAGGATGCCAGACCGTGCTCGCGAATGAGCAGGTTGTGGATGGAAAATGTGAACGCTGCAAAAGTGAGGTGATCAAAAAAGATTTACTGCAATGGTTTTTTGGAATTCGAGAATATGCTGAGCAACTGCTTGATTACTCGGATATGGATTGGCCAGAGAAGACTATTTTGATGCAGAAAGAATGGATTGGAAAAAGTACCGGAGTGAATATTAATTTCAAAATGGATGGAAGTGATGAGGTTCTGACCGCGTATACGACGCGTCCTGATACGATTTATAGTGTTACTTTTGTTGTCATGGCGCCGGAACATCCGCTCCTTATGGAGCTTGTGAACGGCACTGAGTACGAAAAAGAAGTCCGAGAGGTTTGTGACCAGATTCAAAAACAGACACTCATCGAACGCGCTTCAGAGGGTGGGAAAAATAAGCTCGGTGCTTTTCTGGGCAAGTATGTGATCAATCCGGTGAATGGCGAAAAAATTCCGGTATATGTTGCCAATTTTGCTCTGATGTATGGAACAGGTGTCGTGATGGCGGATGCGCACGATCAACGCGACTTTGAGTTTGCTCAGAAATATACCATTCCTTTGAAGTTTGTGATTTCTGTAGATGGTGCAAAGACGAGTCCAGAGAAGGCAAAAGAGGCGTACACTGCTGATGGAATTTTATTTGATTCCGGAGATTTTACTGGCATGAATAATCGTGAGGCACTTCCGAAGGTTGCCGAGTGGATGGAGAAAAAAGGTTTTGGGAAAAGAACTGTGAATTACAAACTCCGCGATTGGCTCGTGTCGCGTCAGCGATATTGGGGGGCGCCGATTCCGATGATTTACTGTGCGAAATGTGGCGATGTGCCGGTGCCGGAAGAGAGTTTGCCGATTTTGCTTCCGGAGGATGTGGATTTCATCCCTCGAGGGCGTTCTCCGCTGGCGTATAACGAAAAGTTCATGAAGGCTGAGTGTCCGAAATGTGGAGGCGCGGCGGAACGTGCAGATGAGACGCTGGATACTTTTGTGGATTCGAGTTGGTATCTCCTTCGCTATCCGTGTGCAAATATGATGGATAAAGCTTTTGAAAAAGAAACGGTCGATCATTGGATGCCGGTGGATATGTACATCGGTGGACCTGAGCATGCGTGCATGCACCTTCTCTATGCGCGATTCATTCACAAGGTTTTACGCGATCTCGGCTACGTTTCTACGAAAGAACCTTTCAAGCGATTGTTCCATCAAGGTTTGATTACGAAAAATTCTGCAAAAATGTCGAAATCGAAAGGCAACGTCGTGTCGCCGGATGAATTTGTGGGGAAATATGGGAGCGATGTTTTCCGCTTGTATCTCATGTTCATGGGGCCTTTCGATGCGGGTGGCGATTGGAATGACAAAGGCATCACGGGCGTGGCGAGATTTGTGGATCGATTCTGGAGAGCGATGTCGGAGAAGACTGCAGTGGTAGACGCAGACGCGATGAAACGGCTCGTGCATCGTACGATTGCGCGTGTCACGGGCGACATCGAGATTCTGCATTTCAATACTGCGATTGCGGCGTTTATGGAATTTGTAAACGAAGTTTCGAAGACCGGCATCGACCTCGAACATCAGCAGATGATGGTGAAATTGATTGCGCCGATTGCGCCACATTTGGCGGAGGAGCTCTGGGAAGTTCTGGAAGGCGAATATAGCATTTTCCATCAATCTTACCCGGCGTACGATCCAGCACTTTTACAGGAAACGATGTTCGATCTCGTCGTCCAGGTGAATGGCAAAGTTCGCGGAAAAGTCCTGGTGGATCGTGGTATTTCTGAGGAGGATGCGATCAAGGCTGGTGCGGCGATCCCGAATGTTGCAAAATTTCTGGAAGGCGTGACGGTTGTGAAACAGATTTATGTGCCGGGGAAACTGCTGAGTTTTGTGGTGAAGATAGCTTAGCTTCGCTTTGACCTTTTTCGTTGAGCTGAGCTTGACTTTTTTTTAATTGTTTTTATAATGTTCTTCTGATTCTTTTTACTCTCCTTTGTCATGTCTTCAAATGCACCAACCGCTCCCGAATCCCGCTTCAGATATTCTGATGATTTTTCTGATACTGTAAATTCTTTTTATCATTCCCCGGGGAATCGTGCTCTCGTTCCTGCAGGAACTGGTGCAGGGGAAAATATTCTTGCCCTTTGCCTAAGACCCAAACTCATCGGTGAGACTGCTCTTACTGTCCACGATGTCCCGCCTCTATTGCCTGGAGTGCGTTCACCGCGTGTGCTTGAATTGTCTCCTTATGAAGATTTCAAATCTGGGCATCGTCCAGATGTTGCCGTAATTGGAATTGCTGGCTATGGACAGCCTCCAGATGTTCCACTCATGCGTCAAAAAGTTGCGACTGATCTTTCTCATCTCCTGGCGCAGGAGCATGGTGTTGCGATCGGCTATGCACATGGTGGTCGTGGTAGTCCACGTCCTGAGACAGAACGCGCTCTGTGGGGTGTTGGAAAAATTCTAAATGTTACGGGTCAAGAAACTTCTGCTATTGCACGTAATCTTCGAAATCGTAATCCTGAGATGAAATATGTTCTTGCAGGACATAGTCAGGGCGGACAGACTGCTGGACATATTCTTCGTCAACCTGAGCCTTTTGGTTTTCGACGCGAGTCTCTTCGTGGTGCAGTTCTCTGGAACCCTATACCAATGCCACATTCTCAGTCGATGCTCACGAATCGTGAGTTCCTGCCACTCATTTTGAGATCTTTACCAAGCCTTTTTAAATCACTCTTTTCTGGGAGAGGAATCACTTTTTCCGATGCACTTGCTTATGAACTTTTCTTTGGTGAAGGAAATCCTGAACAGAGTGAAATTCGACGGCTCCTGAATCGCTCTTTTCCTGCGGCGGCAGCTTATTTCCCCCAGACGCTCACGACAGGGACTTCTCCAAGTTTTAAAAAGGAACAACTGAAAGGGTTGCCGATTTCGGTCGTTGCGTCTACTGAGGATCAGCTCATGCCACTCTCTGGCGTCAGAAATACTGCTGATTATTTAGAGCGCCGGGCAGGTGCAGATGTGAAACTTTTTGAAATTCCGGGGAAACATTATTCTGCTCTTGTCACGATTGACGAAGAATCTCCTGAACGTGTGCGGCTTATCCGCGATGTAAATCGACAGGCGATGGAGCATGCTTTTTCGAAACTCTAGTCACGATCTTCTTTTCCCGGGTCTCTCTGTTTTAGTACCACTACAAACTCCCCTTTTGGTGTCCTTTTCTTCATCGCTTCCGTGACTTCGGTGAGTGAGCCGCGGAGAAATTCTTCGTAGATTTTGGTGAGTTCGCGGGCGAGGACGATGTCCCAGTTGGGGCCGAGGAACTCGAGGAGATTTTCGAGGGTACGTTGGATGCGGTGTGGAGATTCGTAAAAAACGATCGTTTTATCTTCTTCGTTGACCCAGGATTTGAGGAGCGTTTGACGACCTTTTTTCAAAGGGAGGAAGCCGTAAAATGCGAAGTGGTGCATCGGGAGTCCGGAACCCACGAGTGCGGGGAGAAGCGCGGAGGCGCCTGGGATGGGGATGATCGGGATTTCATTTTCGATCGCTTTTTTGATGAGCGTGTAGCCAGGATCGGAGATGCCGGGCGTGCCGGCGTCGGAGACGAGGGCGACGGACTTCTCTGTCTTCAAAGCGATGATAATTTCGTCGAGGCGACCGTCGGAGGAATATGAGTGAAAACTTTTGCTCGGGGTTTTGATTTCGTAATGCTGAAGGAGTTTCTGCACGTGGCGTGTGTCTTCGGCGGCGATGAAAGTGACATTTTTCAAAATTTCTACTGCACGAAAAGTCATGTCCCCGAGATTTCCTATCGGCGTTGCGACGATGTAGAGCGTTCCTTTTTTTATCTCTTCTTTTTCCATTGTTCGAATTTATTTTTAGCGATGGTCATACCTTCATCCATCTTGCTGCGAAATTTTGGTGAAACGAGTGCTCCGCCGACGAGCAAGAAAGGAATTCCTGGGATGATTGGCAAAAGCACTCCAGTGATTCCCACCAGAATGAGCGATGTTCCGACGATTATTTTTCCGCATCCCTTGAGCATTTTAAACATATTGTGTTTTTTTCTTTGGAGCTGTGATGTGTGGTGGACGAATGTAGAGCACGGAGACTGGGGATTTTTTACCCCCTCCGGAAATTTTACCCTTGATCACTTCCTTCATGACTTTTCCGAAAGAGAGCAGCTGTCCTGCGTCGATCCATTGAAAGTGTACCAGTTCTTTGAATGCGAATTGTTGCGTTGGTGTGATTTCTCCGTAAGCGACGTAAGTGCCCTTTCTTTTCTTGATCTCTTTGGCAAATTTTTCGAATTCTACCGGTTTCCCATCGACGTAGATTTCCTGTTCGGTGGCTTTCAGGATGAGGTGTGGACTCCGTTTTTGATCGTCTTTAGTGAGACGTTTTTTCCACCAGTCGAAGGTTTTGTATGATGAAACTCCCGCACCCGTGAGCCACATGAGCATGTTCGCGACGACGACACCTGCGCGCGTGCCGTTGAACCCTCCAGGACCGACGACGACCATGATTTTCTTCAGCTGCTGGAAAAACATCGGCGTTTCGTCGGTAAAAGATTTGATGGTTTTGATGAGCGTTTCGGATTCGTTTGCGTTGGATTTCCATTCGCGTTCGAAGAGGATTTCATCTTTTTTCAGGATGGCGAGATAGACTTTTCTATTTGTGGTGTCGAAAGCGAGGGTGTACATGGGCGAAGTATATCAATACATTTTCTTCAGCACAATTCCCTGGTAGTAGTAATGCAAAATATCGTCGAATGTTTTTCCATTTTGTGCCATGCCGAGGGCGCCGCAGCCGGACATGCCGACGCCGTGACCAGCGAGCTTGAGGCCTTTGCAGTATGGATCGCTGACGCTTTGGAGATACGGTGTATTTTTCCAACCCCAGAGTTCCTGCGCACTTCTGGTGCGACCGTCACTTTGGGAGAAAAATGGTGTGAGGATTGCATTTCCGTTGTAGGTGATGACGATTCCTTGTGTGGCGTTCACGGCTTTCACAGCATTGGGTGAGCGTTTTTCGTACCCGTAGCCGCGGTATTTCTGTGTGTGATCAGGATTGTCGTCGAGGTGGTAGGGTTTTCCGGGAAATTTCTGGCCAATGTTGCTGTAGTAGTAGGCGTAGCTTCTCGCGGTGATGCTGATCGCTTTTATTTTTTCGATCGGATCGGTGTTGGAAGTTTCGGCGATGCCTTTGAGATAATCTTCGATGGAGAGTTCGTTGATAATGCGAAGCTTGCTCTCGAGGAAACGAATTTCGAATGTGCCGTGGAATTCGTTGTCGTTGAGTGTTTTGTCCCATGCTGGGCGGCGTTCGTAGTTGGTGATTTGGAAAATATTGTCTGCACTTTCCGGGATGAGTCGGATGAAATCTTGTGTTTGGTGGGAAAAATCGCCGGATCGAACTTCGTACATTCCTCCCTCCGAAGACTTCGCGTTTTGATAGATGACGGTAACACTCTCCCCTGCGTCTTTTTTCAGGAGGGCGTTATTGCCGGCGTAGATGGTGAAGGCTCTGGTGCTTCTGATCTGTGCACCGACCGTGGTGGCGTCGAATCCTTCGAGGAGGATGCGGATTTTGTTGCCGCCTTTTTGATCATCGAATTGCTGTATTTCTTTTTTCACTTCTTTGGGTTTGACGAAGAAACTGAATTTCAGTGCTTTTTGATTGATGTTTTTCCCTTCCGTGCTGAGCTGGAATTGGACGGTTTTTTTGCCGAGAATTTTCGGTGCAGTGAGGTCGAATTCTATTGTTCCTGTTTTTCCTGGAGCGATTTCGTTTTCGATGATTTTGATGTTGCTGATGGCAATATTCTTCGATCCGATCTTTTTGAAGAAAATATTTTTCCAGGTTGCTCCACCAGTGTTTTTGATTTTCATCCAGGCTTTCCCTGTTTCTCCTGGCTGAATGTCTGGGATTGCAGCGGCAACTATCTGACTGCTGTAGAGTTTTTCATAGACGAAGGTTTCGAAGTGTAAATCCTTGTCCGGAAGCCATGAAATACCTTCTATGACGGGAGTCATGTATTCCTTGTAATCGCCGGCTTTTTTTGGTGCGCGGATGTGGAATTCGAAGTGTCCGACTTCGCCAGGTGCAACTCTTCTCCCCTCCGGAGACTTCGTTTGTTTCAGAAATGCGATGCGTGTGTCGGCATTTTCCAGAAAAGAACTCCTGCGATCCCGTGGATGGTCAGCGCCGAGGCGGATGTTGACATCGCCTTTGTTGCCCCAGGTGATGTTGCCGGTGTTGCGAAGATCGACGAAGCCGACAAATCTTTCTCCGACTTTCATTGCCGATTTTGGCCATTTGGCTGCGACAAATTCGTAGTTGAGAATCGGTGATTCGATGTTGAGCGGGAGGAGAATATATTTTTGAAGAATAGTTTTCCCGTTGATGTACGGTGCGATTCGTAGGACTCCGTATTCGGGTTTGATGTTTGACGTGAGTGTGATCGCAAACTGTGCGCTGGCGCCGGGAGCAATCTGTCCTGGTGTCGTTTTTATGGATTCAAATTTCAGAACACTTCCGAATTTTGCCGTGTCTTTCAGAATGAGTTTTGTTTTTTCGTCCCACGGGATGGTGCCGGTGTTTCTGATTGTGACGCTCAGAGCTTTTTTTACTTGCGGAGGGATGGAGAGATAGTCAAGCTTGGTTTGGTTTTCGAAATCATAGCCTTTTAATTTCTGTTGCTGGAAACCTTTTCCTTCTTCTGTGGTGTCGAGCTCGTGTGCTGAAAATTCGCGAACTGTTTTTAATTTTCCATATATTTTCTGGCCTGGACAGGCGGTGCTCATGACGTCGCGGTGGCCGAGGACGTTTGGTGTCACTTCTCCGCGGAAGAGCGACGATCCGTTGATTTCGATGCCGTGAATTTTTGCTTTTTCGTTGATGAGGCGCATGAGATTTGTGAGTGCTGCTTGTGGAATGTCTGCGTTTTCGTAATTCCCCATGACGCTGATGCCGATCGAACCGACATTGGATTTCCCGGCATGGCCACCGACGACGCCCTCACCTCCAGCGCGACCTTCGTAGATGTTTCCTTGTGGATCGATAATGTAGTTGTAGCCGATATCGCCCCATCCGCGACCCATGGCGTGCCAATGGTAGATGTTTCGAAGTGCCTGCATGGGATTGTCTAGACCGGTCGTACTGGCAGTGTGATGGATAATAATTTTACTGACTTTATCGGGATACTGGAGTGGCCAGGTGAGTTCCTCACCATTTTCGTTCACAGATATTTTCCTCACGACGGCGAGCTCATCAGCAAATTTTTCGAGATACTCAGTACTCATCGGAACCAGTTGCGCTACTGGACGATCTACTTTGTAAACCCGCAGGGATTCATCGGCACCCCACTCTTTTCTGCTGATGATGCGCACTCTGCTCCTTCCGAGGTCGTTTATTCCGCCGGCGTCGGCGACGTACTGCGATTTCCCCTCTTCGGTGAAGGCGGTCATGTGCATATTTTTTACCGCGGTTTTTTCAACTCCGTTGCCGTAGAGGAGGATTTTGTATTGGAATGCGGTCGCCGGTTTTGTGAGAAGAAGTGCGGTTTTGTGCGTGCTGCTTTCGTCGCCGAGTTCGTCGATATTCTCGCTAACTTCTGTCCATGAGTTCCAATCTTTTCCAATTTCTTTGTATTGCGCGAAGATGTGCACGTTTTTCTCATTTCCCACAATTTCCCACTCGAAACCGATAGCAGTGAATGATTGGTCTGTTTTGTAGATTCTGCTCGTGAAATCTTTCCGTGTTTCGAATATATCTCCGAGGTTTTGTCCATTGGAAGCTATTTTTTGGCTTTCGAGAGTGGTTTCCCTGGTATTTTCAAATTTCTGGATGAAAGATTCTGTTGGCTTTTTTGGAGAAGTCGCTGCATGTGAAAATGTGATGATGGCTATGATTATGGCTGCTGTGAGCACTATTTTTTGGTGTTTCAGAAATTTCATGCTATACTATGTTTGTTATTGATGATTTCTTCTATTTTTGATGAAGTGAACTTTTCAACCCGTTATGGCTATTTCTTATAATCTGACGTTTCGGAAGATGAATCTCTCCGGTCGCGTCCTTCTCGAGAAAGAAGGCGAGATTGTTCTCCATACCCGCGGTTTTCAGCTGAAGGGCAAGGGCGCTTATGATAAGGGAGAACTCATTCATTTCTCTGATATTCAGAGTCTTTCGATTTCTGACGAAGCCCTCGAATTCACGACATTCTTCCAATGTCGCTTCTCTCTGGTGAATTTCAGTAATCTCTTCGATCAGTTTTTGGTTGACTTCACTCGTGTGCGAAATGATTTTCTCATAGAAGCGCTTTTCCTGAAACAGGGAAAACTTTTGAAACAATTCGATGGACATTTCGAGCGGACGGATTCGAAAAATGTGCTCGTCGATGACGGCGTACAGGAGAAAGGCAAGACGAAATTGCGCTTGTATGAACAATCTCTCGTGCTTGTCCCTGCGTGTCATGAACCGATCGCTTTTCCTTTTTCTTTTTTGAAACATTATGAATTTGATGAAGATGAATATACTCTCAAAATTGAAAATGAAGATGGAGTTTCGGTCGTGATTTCACAACTCGGAAACGATTTTGAATTTTTCGAAGAGCAATTCAATCAGGCGCTGACCGTGATGTACAGCGAGATTCTCAAGCAGTTCCAGAATTTCTTCCTTGCGCACAAGCCTATGACACTTGTGAAAGTGGCAAACAGTATGAAATATGGAAAAGCTGTGTCGATGAAAGAACTTCAGAAGATTGATAAAGATCTTGCGGAAGCCATCGAGAAGGCGGTGTTTCATGATGAAATTTTCCTGCAAACGATCGAACCTTTGAAGAAAAAACTTGGACCTGAAAATTTCTTCATTGGACTTTCGATGCTGGATGGACAGAAAGATCATTATTTTTTCTCGGTGATGATGGCGATACCAGCGCAGAATATTCTGACGTGTACGATTGGGAGTTATGATGATGATGTGCGCAAAGTACAGGACACATATTTTTTCAAACTTGCGGAGCGTCCAGAAATGGCTTCGGATTCGATCGCACAGCGCGTGCTGGATTTGAATGAAGTTTTGGTTTTGCTCCACTTCGCACCGGATGCACTCTACAAGGATAAAAAAGAACTTCAGAAATCTTTGTATAAATTGGCGATTAAAAAACTTCCGTTCTTGGAACGCACTCGAAAAATGTTTTTGGGAAGATGTCCGTCGATTCTTCCGGATCTTTTCGAGAGAAATTTTCAAAAATATGTGAAGGGGGCGCAGGGTTTGTGACATTTGACGTGTGACTTGTGACATGTAACAATTGGCGCACGATCAGGAACTTCAATTCCTACATCCTAAATCCTAATTCTCATGCAATTCACCGATGCCAATTTCGAAGAAGAAGTTCTCAAATCCAAGATTCCTGTGCTGGTCGATTTTTTCGCTGTCTGGTGTGGTCCTTGCAAGGCGATGGCTCCGACGATTGAGGAGCTTGCGACTGAATACGAAGGCAGAGTGAAGATCGGAAAAATGGATGTCGATGAGAATCCTGAAACTGCTCAAAAATATGGAATTCAGAGTATTCCGACGATTACATTTTTCAAAAATGGCGAAGTGATGGACTCGACAGTCGGCGTGAAGAGCAAAGATACTTTGCAGGACAAATTGGACGCGCTACTCGTGTAATTTTTTTTGTTTTGTGGACTGCGCGAATGCGACTCTGTCGACTTTGATGTTGTAGAGATTATTTGCGTGGGCTTTTACCCAGGTCCATTCAATTTCGTTCTTTTTCTGTTTTGTGGCTTGGAGTACTTCGTCGAATTCTTCCCAGAGGTCTACGTTTTTTTTGCGTTTCCAACCTTTGGTGATGCTTTGAATAAACAAATTGGAATCAGAAAAAAGATGTACTTGTGCACCAGTACAGTGTGATGCAACCCATCGAAGTGATTCGATAATTGCACGAAGTTCCATACGATTATTGGTTGTTTCGCGCTCTCCACCTTTCAATGTAATTTCTTTTTCAGAGTCGAGAATGATGGCTCCATAACCGCCAAATCCAGGATTTCCCAAACAACTTCCGTCGGTGTAAATAGAAATGTTTTTCATTGCTCTTTACTTCTAACATGTTTTTGCTTATCATAAAAGTGCAATATATTTTCTAACCTCACTCTTTTCATGGCAGCAAAAAAAGTCAAAAAGGCAAAGGCAAAGAAGCCAGCAAAAAAGACAAAAGCAAAAAAACGAAAATAGTATTTTCTTTTTTGCTTCCTTCAAAAAGAGAGTTGCGAAAGCTTCTCTCTTTTTTTTATTCTTCGAAGAACTTCGTGCCTTCTAATTTCTCTGGGAGATGCTTCTGATCGACTTTGGCGTTTTCGTAATTATGCGCATACTGATAACCTTTTCCGTAGTTCCAGTTTTTCATGAGTTTGGTGACGGCGTTTCGGATGTGGAGTGGGACGGGGAGTGCGCCGGTGTCGCGAATCATGCGTGATGTCTTCCCGACTGCTTCGTAACACGCGTTGGATTTCGGTGCGCGGGAGAGATAGACGGCGAGTTCGATGATCGCGGTGTTTGCTTCTGGCATTCCGAGAAATTGCACGGTTTCTTTTGTTGCGATTGCGAGGACGAGTGCGTGTGTGTCGGCGAGACCGATGTCTTCGGATGCGAAACGCACCATGCGACGCACGATGTAGAGTGGATCGTCACCACCTTCGATCATGCGCATGGTGTAATAGACGGCGGCCTGTTCGTCGCTGTCTCTCATGCTTTTGTGGAGTGCGGAGATGACGTTGTAATGTTCTTCGCCGTCGCGGTCGTACATCATTTTTTTATTCGACACGATGTCCTGAATTTTTTTCGGCGAGAGATTTCCTTCCTTGGGATAAAATTTTTCGATCTTTTCGAGTGTGTTGAGTGCGAAGCGTGCGTCGCCTTGTGAGAGAATCGCAAGGAACTTCACCGCACTATCTGGATATGGATTTTTGAGTTGTGCTTTGGTGATGGCGCGCTTGATGATTTCTTCGATCTCTTCGTCAGTAAGCATCTCCATTTTGTGAACTTCAAGCCGTGAAAGCAGTGCGCTGGTGACAGCGAATGAAGGATTTTCGGTCGTAGCTCCGATGAGAATCACGGTGCCGTTCTCGACATGTGGGAGGAGGAAATCTTGCTGTTTTTTGTTGAAGCGATGAATCTCGTCGATGAAGAGAATCGTTTTTTGCTGGAACATTTCGCCATCTTTTTTCGCATTTTCGACCACTTCTTTCATGTCGGCAATTCCACTGTCGACCGCGTTGATTTTTTGAAAATGGGATTTCGTTTTGCGCGCGATGATTTCTGCGAGTGTGGTTTTCCCGCATCCTGGTGGGCCGTAGAGGATCATGGAATTTACTTCATCTTCGTCGATCTGCGCGCGCAGTGGCATGCCGACTTCCAGGAGATGTCGCTGCCCGAAAAATTCTTCCAGTATTTCTGGACGAATTTCGTGTGCGAGTGGCGTGGATTTTTTGGATGGCGATTTTCCCTTCATTCAGATTTATGATGCCACAGTGACTTGATTTCTTCCATTATTTTTACTGCCGTACATGGCCCTGTCGGCTCTCCCTAGTACGGTATCCAAATCAGTACCATCGGATCCTGCGATACCCAAACTGATCGTGGTTGGTATTTTTATTCCCTCTGATTGGGTTTTTTCTTCCACTGCTTTTCGTACTTTTTCTGCAACGGTTCTGGCATTTTCTATGTCTGTATCCAGGAGTACGAGCACGAACTCTTCACCTCCCAAACGTGCTGCGATATCTGTGGAACGGACGTTTGCTCTCATAATTTCTGCGACCTGTTTCAAGACCTCATCGGCCGCGAGGTGCCCATGAGTATCATTTATCTTTTTAAAATGATCGATATCGACTGCCACCATGACGTATGCGTGACTTCTTTGTGCTTCTGGATTATCTCGATCACGCCTTTTATCGAGTGCGACATGTCGCTGCATCTGTTCCTGAAACGCCCTTCGGTTCAAAATCCCTGTGAGTGGATCTGTTCGTGATTCTTGCTTCAGTGATTCATTCTTTTCTCTCAGAGCGGCATTTTCCCCTGTCAGATGAATTATTGTATCGATGAGTTCTTCGATGAGTGGACTCTCGAGACCTTCGATGCCGAGATCTTCCATGATCTCTGCCTTGAGCGTGGCTGCACGATCTCTTTTGGTTGCTTCTGGAATGCCAGGACCTACTTCTTTGACCCTCCCTCTTGCTTTTTCTATAATTTTCAACAGGGCTCTTTTATCTTTCGGGTCCTCCGTGAGTACTCGCATCACTGGGAGAATGTGGAGATTCCCCACTTTTCCTGTTTCAAATTGATTACCTGTGGTTGACATATGCAAATTATAACATTTTTTACTATTTAATCAAATTTTTCCCCGTAACTGATGTCTCTGGTTTGGATCCTTCCTGTTTTCTTTTTCTATTTTAACCTAGCTCCTCGTGCTTTACAAAAGACTTTCTGCTCTTGCCCTGAGGCTGCTTTTCAGCTTTGCGAGTGTTTTCCCAGCTTTGGCTCAGAAAGAGGTCCAGCATTTGCTTTTGGGGCGCTTTTTTGGTTTGATGAGGTCTTATGGACTCTTTCGAAAACCTCACTTCGTCACTTCCGGATATTTCTACTTTTGAGGGAGATGGACGTATGCCGGTGCATGAAATATACAGACGGCTTGTGACGTTTGCTGAGCGATACCATACGCAGTGGAATGGGGATGTTGTTCATCATCAGGAAATTACTGGGGGCGAGTTTGATGCTTTTTCGCCCCCGCTGTCTCTGCCAATTGTTTCACTCCGGAGTCATGTTGGCGGGCAAGCCCTCTGGGTGATTGCGGGCATTCATGGCGAAGAACCTGCCGGACCCAATGCAGTTGCGAGGAATTTGAAAATTTTCAGCAATCTTGTTGATCGCGGTCTTCCTGTTGTTCTTTTGCCTCTGGCAAATCCGGCTGGATATTTCCGCGGCTGGCGCTATCAAAATGTCAGGCGAGCATCGAAGACAGAATCTGGCCTGAGTGTTGGAGATAGTGAGCATTATCTACCTGGAATCCATGATCGTACTAGGCCGCGAATCCCGCAACCTTCTTCTGATGCTGCTGGCGCTTTTACTGCTTACGTTCTCTCGCTTTTAGATCGCTATCCTCCCCGAGTTGTCATTGATCTCCATGAAGATGAATATATCCCGGGGATTGATGGCACTCGAGGGGGGGGTCCCAACCGAAAACGAAATGGCTTGCCCTATCTCTACTCACAGGGGCATTTGGGAAGAAGAGATCCTGTGGCGCAGGCTATTCTTAGAATTTTTCGCGATCATGGAATACCGTATCGCATGCATGGTAGAACACGTTTTGATGGTGAAAAAATTCACCATGGACTCGTCGTGGATCCGAATGATGGCTCAATTGACAATCTCCTGGTGGCTCCAGAAATTATTGTGGCTGGTCAGCATGTTCAAAAGCCTGTGGCGCTCAGTTCTGTGGTCGTCGAAACACCGACTTCCCTTCCTCTGAGGAGGAGAATTGAAGTTCATGCAAGTATTTTGAAGGCGCTTCCGGAACTTTGGAATCTCAGTTTTTTCTCTTAGGCTGTTGTGTCGTTCACCAAATTTTTCAGTGTTCTCTTCGATTTCATGAAAAAATATAAGATCACTCCGAACGTCGTTACTGGTGATACCCACTGTGGAACATGGACTCCAAATGCATCGATGACCATAATGGTTCCCAGGAAAAGAACCGAATACATGGCGCCGTTTTTGAGATAGACATATTTTTTGATGCGATCGATATTGCCAATGGTGAGCTGGCGGACGACGATGGCGCCGAGGCCGTTGCCGATGAGGATGAGTGGGATGGAGAGTGTGAATGCGAATGCTCCGAGTACGCCGTCGATGGAGAACGTGGCATCGATTACCTCCAGGTAGAGAATTTTACTGATGTCTGAAAGACCACTTTGCATGAGATTTTTCTCGCTCTGTTCGGCGTTGTGTTTGAATCCGTGTGTGATGAAAAATGCGGTGGATCCGACGACGGCTCCAAATGCTGCAAGAGGATTTTGCTTCATCGCATACCAAACGATGACGGTGAGCAGGACTGAGACCACTGCATAAAACCAGGCACCTTGCCTCTGGAAAAACTTCTCTCCAGGAAGTCCGAACTGCTTATCTTCGAGAAAGAGCCAATGAAAAAACAAGAAGACGAGAAATATTCCTCCACCCATGAGGAGCACTGGGGCTGAAGATTCGATGGCTTGATGAACGGCCGGATCTCCACTGAAAGTGGCTGTGAATGATGCCAAAAACCCGAGGCCTGGAACGGTGGCCCAGACGATGATCCAAGGCAGAAATCCGCGAACGATGAAGACTGCGAATAAAATCCCCCAGAAGAGAAACCATTTTCGACCTTTGGGAGTCATGGTTTGGAGTACCTCGGCGTTGATGATGGCGTTGTCGATACTGCTGATGGTTTCGAAGAGACAGAGTCCTCCGATCGTGAGAATAAGCTGAATCCAATCCATAGAGATTTTTTATGTGAACAATGGTGCTGCGAGCAGCGTGATATCGAGCCCAATGAGAATGACCGCAATGAGCCAGCCAAACCACCGAACGATCCCCCGGGCTGCATATTTCCCCATGAGTTTCTCATCTTCAGCGAGGAGGAGCAAGTAGACGAGGAAAAATGGCAGTACGACGCCGTTTGCGACTTGTGAAAGGCGCATGATGAAGAGGAGTGGAGCATGAGGAATGAGGACGATCAGCGCTCCTGTAGCAATCATTCCCGTAAAGATAGAATAAAATTGTGGTGCTTCACGAAATCCTTTGTCGATGCCGGTTTCCCAACCGAGCGCTTCGCAGATCGCGTAGGCGGTGGAGAGTGGCAGAATTGCAGCGGCGAAAATGGAGGCGTTGAAAAGTCCGAATGCGAAGAGATAGCCGGCGTATTCCCCTGCAAAAGGAATGAGCGAGTGACCGATGTCTTCGACTGTTTTGACTGGCAATTTATTGACAAAAATGGTGGCGGCTGCGGCGACCATGATGAAAAATACGATAATATTCGTGAGGATGCTTCCGACACAAGAATCGATGCGGCTGAGCTTCAAATCGTCTTCACTGATGCCTTTTTCAGCGATAGTAGAATTATGATAGAAATACATCCATGGTGCGATCGTCGTCCCGATGACGCCGACCATGGTGAAGAGAAATGCTGGATCGGTCGAAAATGTTGGAACGACGAGGCTTTTGACGGCGACGGGCCAATCTGGTTTTGCGAGAAATGCGGAGATGACGTAGGCCGCATAGAAAACAATGAGCGTGAGAAATACTTTTTCAACTCTTCTATAATTTCCTTTTACAATAAAAATCCAGATGATGATGGAAGAAAGAATCACTGCAATTGTTTGGAGAATTGTGCCCCATGGAATATCTCCTCCATTGAGATTGAGCTCGTTGCTGATGATTTGAAATGATGATGAGATGCCGGCAAATTCACTCACGGTTGTTCCGAAATTGGCGATCAGGACGAGGATGAGGAGAGAGATGGTGAGTTTGACACGAAATTTTTCGCGGATGAGCGCGGCAAGCCCGAGACGCGTGACGATACCGAGCTTTGTGCTGATATCAAGTGTATAGATCAGCAAAATAGCTACTGGTATCAGCGCCCATAGAAGTCCGTAGCCAAATTGTGCACCAGCGACAGCGTAGGTGGCGATGCCGCCGGAATCGTTCCCTGCCGTGGCAGTAATGATCCCGGGGCCCATAATACTGAGAAAGAAAATAACTTTCTTCCAATTTTCTTTGAGGAATTCCATGAGAGTTTTGAGCGCGGCGCGCGCACGAAGGTTATGCGTCTGGAACGAATTGGCGCATCACATCATCGATCGTGACGACGCCAATAAATTTTTCTTCATCATCCAGAACTGCGACTGATGAAAGATTATATTTCGTCATCATTTCAGCGATTTCTTCGATCTCTGCGTTGACGTTAATCGTCTGACTTTTCTTGATGCGCTTCATCACTTTTGAAATCTTTTCCGAAGGATTCGCAACGATAATGGATCGCAGAGAGATGACACCGGCGAGCTTGCCCCCTCCAGAGACTCCGTCTTTGTCGTTCACGATGTACATGAAATTGATCGTCCGAAAGGAGTCTGAAATTTCTTTGATATAGTCGCGTGCGTCTGCAATTGTCCAGTTTGGATTGCCCCGGAGAATTTCTGATGTGAGGAGACCGCCGGCCGTGTCGTCTTCGTATTGAACCAGTTTCTGCACCGCTTTTTTCTTCTCTTCATCCAAATTTCCCATGAGTTTTCGACTTTCTCTCTTCGGAATGGATTTGAAATAATCGACTAGTTCATCGACCGGCATATGAGAAAGAATTTCTGTCGTACTGCGTTGATCGATCGATTTCATGATGGCATAGCGGAATTGTGGCTCCAACTCTTCGAATACTTTTGCAGCGGTTTCGGAATCGAGCGACTTGATGAGGTGACCGGACTGTTGCGGGGCAAGATCCTCGATGATGTTCGCAAGATCTGCGGGATGGAGCTTCACCAGTTCAGATGAGAGTGTGGAAAGTTTCAGTGAGCTTCCAATCATTTGCACTTTTTCCCAGTCGATGAATCGCGGTTTTACGAAACTAAAAATTCTGAGACGATCCAGGCCGATGCGCCGCAGGATTCCACGGTTTGAAATATCGATGCTCAGGACATGTGGTTTTCCGCTAATCATTCCGATTTGCAGGTCATTTACACGCACCACACGTGTGCCTTCGACGTCGACAATCTGCTTGTCGAGAATATCGCGATACAGAAAGAAATCCTGTGGCGAAATTTCTCGTGATTGAATTTTCCCCTCGAGTCTGTCGAGCGTTACTTCATCTTTTCCGAGATTTGCGATGTACGAAAAAGGAATAATTTTTTCTTCTTTTGTGTGTCGATCGCGCATCACGAATGCAGTGATTTCTGGATACTTTTTCTCGCTTGTCGTTGCGATGAAATCAAGTATTTTTCCGACTGTTTTATCGGCACTATCGACCACCTGTGCGTCGAGAAATTGCGAGAGGAAAAGCATTGTTGGCATTGTATATCAAGTGTTGAAAAAATTGCAGAGGAAGTTTTGCTCGGGAAAGAATTTGTATTACCTATGGCAATTCCAACTCTTTTCTGTGATAATGAGCTCAATTTCTTAACTCACCCCTCTTATGCAAGGATATTGCGTCAAATGTAAGGCAAAACAAGAAATGGCTGATGCCAAGCAGGTCGAGATGAAAAATGGTCGTCCTGCCATGAAAGGAAAATGCCCAGCTTGCGGTACTGGAATGTACAAGATTCTTCCTACAAAGAAGGCATAAGTTTCTTTATGAAAGTATTGAACAGAGCGTGCCGAATTGCTTATGAATTGAGCCTTTTGGGCACGTTTTTGTTGTGCGTGTTGGCGCCCATTCATGGTTCTTTCACTCAGCATTTTATGGTTGCGCAGACGATTGATGTGTCGCATGCAAAAATTACTGGTGATGTTTCGACGCTCTCTCCAGGCGCATATGTTAATCTCTATCGCTTTCATTCCGCGTGGAAATCGAAACTCGGAAGTGGTCTCGTAGAATCCATATCAAACGGTGAGGCTGTCATTTCTGTGGATCCCACAAAAATGGCTTGGCCTCTCGGGATTCAGGGGCAGATTTCTCGTGGAGCTGATGGAGGATTGTCTCTTTCGGCTGGTTCACGTCTTGGAATACAATCGGGCCACACTCTCAACATCTTCGAAGGTAGAAATCTCCTGGGTCATGTGAAAGTTTTGGAGGTGGGGGCGGAAAATTCCACCATCGCTCCAGCGCCTTTTTTGCAGAAATATGACCTTCGAACATTGGTGGCGAGCCGATTTACGGTTGCAACACAGGCGACATTTTTTCAGAATGATTTTCTGTCAGGATTGGAAATATTCCTCGTCCTCTTCTTTCTCTTCGTCTATATTTTTGCTTTTCTCAGAACTCGCGAATCGCCTTTCATCCTGGCGAGTCATTTTCTGAAACGGATTCCTCTCCCACAACGTGCCGTTTTCTGGAGCGTCAATATTCTCGCTGGAGTTCCTTTTGTGTGGTTCATGAGTCAATTTCCTGTGCAGCTTGTGCTCTATATTCTGAAAAATGTTTTTCATTCTTCTTTCAAGATGGCATCACTCGTGGACACTACCGTCCTGTCGCTGTATGTCATCATTGGGATTTGCTATTATGCTTTTCTTTTTTGGTCTCGCAGATCTCCAATTTTGGCTTTTTGGAATTTATTTTCTTATCGAAAAATGCTTCCTCAGAAAAATTCGCAGGAACGACGATTTCTTTTGTGGGCTCTTTATCTCATCGTGATTTATGCTTTTGCGTCGACATTGATCGGGTTTTTGCGTGGAGATATTGCGGCAATGCGACAGATTGGCTGGCCCGCACCTTCGCAGGAAGCCACTTTTGAGTTTCTGAAATATGGTGTGTGGTCACTGACGGTGATAGGTTGTCTCGTCGGCTATGGCCACTCTCTCGTGAGCATTCTCTGGGGGAAATATGTGCGCAATCTGGATTTCACGATTGTCGGCTGGCTGACGAATGGACTGTGCTATCCCCTCTTTGGCGTTATGATTTGGCGCATTACTCCTTCTTTCATTGGATTGGATCCGATTATCACCGATGGACCGCTCCAGCTTCTCATGTTTTGGATGGGATTTTTTCTGAATATTTTTTATATGCTCACCATCTGGAATCTGGGAACTATGTTTGGTCTGATGGCGGACAAAGGTGTGCGGACGTGGGGATTTTATAGCGTGGTACGACATCCGAGCTACATGCTCGAAGTGTTGATGTTTGCGGCTACGGGAATTGTAGGATTCAGCGGTGGAGTCCAGTGGCTTTCCATTTCTATGTATTTTTTTCTGTACTGGATTCGCTCGGAGCGCGAGGACAATTTCATGGCTCATTCCAATCCGAAGTATCTCGACTACCAAAAAGAGACGAGGGATAAATTTATTCCGGGGGTGTATTGAGAGGTGAGTGTGCCCAGTGTGCAATGGAGCGGGTAACGGGAGTCGAACCCGTGTCTTAACCTTGGGAAGGTCACATAATAGCCGTTATACGATACCCGCCTGTTTTAATTATTTTTTGGCTTCTGTGGTCTCTTCTGTCTCCTCTTTTGGAAGCACGCAACTGGTGCGAACTGCGAGTTCGGTGAGTTCTTGTTCGCCGGTGATCTTCGTCCCATCGGCAAAAATCCAGGTTGGATAGCTTTTCACTCCTTTCTGTGCGCAAAGTGCTGGATTGGCGCTTGGGCCACCTTCGGCGCATTCGACGTATTTCACTTTTTCGAAGCCCTGTTTTCCGAATGGTTTTTTCTGATTTTCGCAATGTGGACACCAGTATGCGCCGTACATGGTGGCGCCTTTGTCGGTGAGACATTGGGCAAATCCGACATATCTGTCGCCGAGAGCGTCGCTACATCCTGCGAGAAGCAGGAGACCTAGGAATGCTGCTGGAATGATTTTCTTTCGTGATGCCATAAAGAAAAAAGTTTTAGGAAAATAAAAAGGATGAGGAATTGTTGTATGACGCAGAAGATGCAAATCGCCTGGAGCACGAAGAGTTCGATGCCGGTGAGATAGAATGAGAAAGCGAGTCCGAATGCAGCGAAGAGTGTGAGTGATGTGAGTACCCGTTTTTTGGAGAGAAAGTCTGCGGCTAGGAAGATTATTGCATAGCTCAGAAATCCTAGTATTGAGACAGGAATTCCGAAAATTTCTGCGTAGATGCTTTTGTTCACGATGTCACAACTGATGAAATCATTCACGTTGCAGAAAGAATCAGCAGAAAGTTTGTAGTGCTGATAGATCAGATACCCTGTGACGAGCACGCCGAGGAAGCTGAGGAATTTGATAAGTTTCTGACATTTCATCGGCGGGTATTGTAGCATGGATTTTGCATTGTCTCCTCCTATTTTTCCTTTTTGTGCGTCGGAATGGAGTTGACGATTTTTCGACTCATTTCGAAGATCTTTGCTTTTGAATACTTCTTCCTGAATTGGAGAAGTGTTATTTTTTCTTTTTTACCTTTTGCGATGAGGAAATAGGTTTTTGTCGCTTTGATCTTTATGATCGATCCATTGGGAAAAAGTTGCGTTTGGATGCCGAGGACTTGTCCGACAGGAGCTGGTGTCTCGGTCGGTGGTGCTGGCGGTGTTGGTTTTGGGACTGAGGGAAATATGGTGCTTGGAATTCCGCCGCCGCCTCCTCCACCACCACCCCCACCTCCTCCTGAACTGATGACTGGTGCAGGAGTTTCAATAACTGGTAGAGGTGCGGGCACTACCGCTCTCGACTCTGGTGCAACAACAACTTCTGGTGTGACGGCGGCCTCGGGCGCACGTGTCACTTCTGGTGCGGGCGCCACTACTGGCGCGACGATGAGCGCTTCTACTGGCTCTGCCACTGCCACTATTGGATCTTCTCTATCGACTGCCCACGAAAAAATACTTATTTCATCGTCAAATTGCCACACATCCTGTGCATTTTTGGCGAGCACTTTCAGAACATGTGGACCTTCCGTGAGATCTGCGAGTATTATTTTTTCTTCCGGAAGTTTTTCTTCGGAGAAATCCTGACGGTCGAGCTGAAATTTATAGGTTGCGATGTTTTGACCAGTGACTCCGAAAGTTGCTGTGCTGGTGTTCATCACGGGGAGCGTGTCGGTGACGATCGTGACTGCTGGAACGGCGGATCTGTCGGTGATCCATGTGATTCCTGTTGGTTCGAGCTGGAGATTCCCCTGGGCATCTTTGGTCGTGATGGTGAGTGCGTGTTCGCCGTCGACGAGATCCGTGAGTGCAAGTGGCGTGGCGAGTGGAACTTCAGGATTTTCTACCCCATCAAATTTGGCAATATATGCCGTGGCGGTCTCACTTTTGACTGTGAATGTTGCGTTTTTACGCTGCTCTAACTTTTCTGGACTTTCGAGTGTTGCGATTGGCGGAACATTATTGACCAAGAAAAAATCACTCGTCACTAATTCGCTGTCTTTCACGCCGTCACTCACCTGGAAATGCACGGCGACTTCAGGGAACTTCCCGTTGAGTTCGCTCATATCTTCGTGTTTTGTATCGAGTTCGAAAGAGAGAGTATTGTCGATGAATGCTGATGGGAAAACGAGGTTTTCTTGCTTGTTCCAGAGGTCGCCGAGCGCCAGCGAGGTGTCGCCGTTCTTCGGTGCCTGGAAAGTTATTCCGGCGTCGAATGAATATTCGAAATTTTTCAATGTGACCGGAAGACCTGCGAGTCCATCCTGGATCTGGAAGTCGATTTTAATTTTTCCGCTGCCGTCCGTGAGCTGCTGTGGAGTGCTGGAAAATTGTAATTTTGGATCGAACGTCTGGAGTGCTTTTGCGAGATTAATTCTTTTTCCTGAGCGAATTTTCCCCGTGAGTGATCGGAGATCGTCGCCTGACTGCTCGATGATTGCTTTCACCTGCGCTCTGGTCAGCCTGGGACTGTAGTTCCAGAGTAGCGCCGCTTCGCCACTGACAAAAGGCGCGGCCATCGAAGTACCACTGAGGAATCTATACGTATCGCTCTCGGGATTTTCCAGGTCTGGAAACGTACTGAGGATCGAGAGACCTGGCGCCGCGACGTCGACAGAGTTTATTCCAAAATTTGAGAAAAATGCGAGTTGGTCGGATGCATTGGTGGCGGCGACAGAGATGACACCTTCGCTTTCATATCCGGCGGGATAGAAAGCCTGTGAATCATTATCGGATGTGGAATTCCCTGCGGCAGCAATGAAGAGTCCGTCGAAATGGTCGATAGCATCTTTCTCTGCCTGAGAAAATTCGAATCCACCGAAACTTGCGTTCGCAATTTTGGCGCCGTTATTTTTGGCAAAATTGAGACCTTTGATCCAGTCAGAAGAAAAAATTCCGTCAGGATTTCCGACTTTTATCGCCATTATTTTTGCGTTCCAATTCACTCCAGCGATGCCACGAGTGTTGTTGCCCTGTGCCCCGATGATCCCTGCGACGTGTGTTCCATGACCATGGTCATCCTGGGGATCATTGTCGTTATTGGCGAAATCCCAGCCGTGCTTTGGACAGCCGTCAGTGATCTCGATGTCGTCATTGTCTTTGCAACTAGCGCTCCCGTCCCACATATTGACCGCAAGATCTGGATGCCGATAATTGATACCGGTGTCGAGCACTGCGACGATCATACTGCTGTCGTGCGCGGTGTCCCACGCGTCCGGTGCTTGTATTGTGTTCGCACTCCATTGCTGTGCAAATAACATGTCGTCTGGGATCATCTCGATGTTGCGACGATAGTTTGGTTCGACATATTCGACCTGAGGACTCTTTTCAAGCTTCTGAATGAGCTCGCTCGTTGACACGTCCTGCGACTCCATGAGTGCAAGATTTTCTGGAGCGAACGTTTCTTTGTTTTCCAGATTATTTTTCCATGCAAAAAATTCTGCTGAAAGTTGGCCATCCAATTCTGAAACATCCACTTTTTCTTTTTTAAATTTTACAAGAATCTGACCGTCGATGTAGGACTCGGCATTTTGCTCCTGATTTTCCTGCGCCAAAATTCCATTTGGTGTCGCCAAAAAAATAAAGAGTGGGAGGACGGTGAAGATGAGAAACCGTGAGGAAATTTTTCTCATGAAATGACTATACAAGACATCGGCGTACTTTTCATCACTACTTCACCGGCTTAGCACTGAAACTAAACCCGTTAAAAACCCATTCCCAGCGGTAGCTGTAGATCAGTGTCGCCTGCACGGCGAATTTTTCGTTTTTGTAACTTCCTTTTATTTTTATGAATCCCTGTGGTGTGATGGAGGGATTCAGGATTGTTATTCTTCCTGTTTTTGGCAGTGACACGTCTATTTTTTCTTTTTTCATTTTCTGAAAAAATGTTTTCAGTGTGAGAAATTTTGTGTTTTTTTTGCCGTCATCAGAGAGATAATTATAGAGATCCCTTGGCTGATTTTTGGCGAAGAATTCGAGGATGGCGGTGAGGTCTTTTTTGAAAAGTTCTTTGGCTGCTTCTTTTTTTGGAAATCGCTTTTTGAGACTTGTGAGGGTGATGGTCTCGCTGATGTCCCGGATTTTGAGTCCTTCACCTTCCTGGAGGAGACGAAATTGGAGCTGATGCACTTCCTGCGGAGTTGTGAATTCGCCTGAGATGAGGGGAAAAAGACCGAGTACCTCGTGTGTCACATTTGTCCATTTTTTCTCTGTGAATGAGGTGATTCCTGTCGCATTCATCATCTTTTGAAAGGTCTCGAAGTTCATTTCTGTGTGGAAATCCTTGCTGGTCATGGCGTAGGCTTCTTCGTATTTTTTTTCCTGGATGTCCTGGAAAAAAGGTTCGAGAATTGTGCTGTATTTTTGTTCCAGTTCAATTCCTGGTGTGGACTGGGCAAATGTATTTCCGGCGGTGAGGAGCATGATGAGTGATGCGAGGAGTATTTTTTTCATACACTCTCTTTGTAATACAAAAAAAGCCGCCTCGCAAGGAGGCGGCTTTTTGCTATTATTTGAATTTTGATTTATTCAATGCAGATGTAGTTCCAAGTATCTGCTGTCGCAAGTGTTGTCCCAGCGTAGGTGATTGTGAGTGCTGTGGTAGTAGCAGTTGCAGATATCTGATTGTCTACCGCTTCAGTAGCTTGATTTGCTGCAGCTCCATTGTTCGGTGAAATAACACAAGCTGGAGCGCTTGCGTAGGCTTTGTTGAAAGTTAGTATTATGGTTCCACCATTGGTATCTGCTGTACCTCCTAAAATTCCTTTCATATCTGTACATCCAGTACATGTAGCTGAACTGAAGCCACCGCCTACAGTTGCTACTGCTGCTGTTCCCTGTGTGGATGCCAAGTGTGATCCAGCTTTTGTACCAGCTGCTATTGTAACTTTTCCTGTTGCATCGCCCACATTTGTTCTTGTACCCTCACCAATTTCGAGAGTGATTGAACCGCCCGCTTTGGAAGCAGATTGTCCTGCGCCAGCATCACCGGCGGCAATTGACACAGCGCCGCCATTGCCGTCTGTTGTGCTCCCATTGCTTCCATCGCCAGCCAATAATTCTACTCCTCCACCATCACCTCCTGTAACGCCGCCAGCTCCAGCATCCCCAGCGTTGAATGACAAAGCGCCACCGGCGCCACCAGTAGTCGTTGCACCAGCAGTTGTGACAGCACCGCCATTACCAGCAGTTACTGTAAAGGTACCACCAGCACCACCCGTCTTACTGGCTGTACCGGTTGTTGTATTTGCGGCTCCTCCTTGTCCAAGCGTCCATGTGATACCGCCACCGGCTCCACCACTTCCTCCTGGCGAACTTCCGCCTGCAGGGGCGGTCGTTGTGATACTTCCACCGGCTCCACCTGCACCTGTTGTTGTTCCTGCAGCACCTGTTCCTGCTGCAAAGACTATCCCTCCAGCACTTCCTCCAGCGTTCGCTGAACCAGTAGCTGCTGAACCTGCGCCTGCGGCGATTGAGATGGCTCCGCCATTCTTCCCTACAGTTGCTGCACTTCCTCCAGCTCCAGAAGCCAGTAATAATTTGGCCCCGTCATTTGGTCCGGCACCTGCTCCAGATCGGATACTGACAACTCCTGCGCCATTTTCTGTTGTTCCGCTGCCTGTACCTGCAACTATTGTTACTGCTCCGCCGTTTCCTCCCTGCCCTCCGCTATCGGCAGCCTGAATCGTAATTGTTCCAGCCTGTCCTGGACCTCCATTTCCAAGTCCACCTGCTCCAGATTTTATATTTATTGCGCCGCCATTCCCACCCGTCCCATTGGAGTCCGCAGGAGCTCCGCCTGCTCCACTCAAAATATTTATCACTCCGCCTGCTCCGGCTGTACCTGTACTAACGGCTGCTCCACCAGCACCTGTCTGGAGGGTAAAACCTCCGCCAATTCCTCCGCCATTTGTTCCACCATTTCCTCCGCTTGCTGTACCAGTCACAATTCCTATGTCGCCTCCTGCCTTGCCGGCTGCACTGGATACTGGACCACCATTTGGGCTCAATATTGCGATTGCAGCTTTGGTGAGATTACTTCCTGGACTTGCTATCGTTACTGTTCCTGCGCCACCATCGGCTGCACCTGTTGGAGCTGTTGTTTTCCCGATTGTTATGAGTCCTGGAGCTGAAGTTGCTGATGTGCCCTGTGCAATCGTAATTGCTCCGGATGCACCAGAAGTTACTCCAGCTTGTCCAGATGTGATGTTTACTGCACCTCCAGTTCCTGTACCTCCCGGTTTACCACCTGTTATCGATGCGGCACCACCTGCTCCGCCTGCGGCACCTTCTCCACCAATGACACTCACTGCACCACCGGCCGATCCACCGCTTCCTGCGCCATCATTTCCGTTTCCACCCTGTATCGTCGCTGTTCCGCCTGGACCTGTCGCTCCTGAGTTTCCACTCGCAGAATCTCCACCCTGGATGTGGACTGCTCCACCTGGACCATTCATGACTGATGTCCCTCCTGCTGTTATCAATACCAAACCACCCATTTGTGCGAGATTTGTACTCCCGCCGTTCAGAGTTCCTGCCGTTGTTGCTGTTGAATTTCCACCCATCAAGACTATTCTTCCACCTGTATTCCCCGTACTGTTTAAAGACTTAGCTCCTCCTGCTCCGGAGGCCAGCATTATGTCTCCTCCTTTTCCTGCTACTGAGTTTGAGCCACTAGTAGTAAAAGAGCTACCGCCAGTGCCTGATGTGAGTGAAAATCCTCCGCCTGAGCCGGCTGTTGATGTGACGTCTGCTGTCACAGCACCACCATTCCCGAGGATCCAGGTCGCACCTCCACCTCTATTTGTTGTGTGATAATTTGATTCTCCCAGTACAGAAGTTACTGTTGCGGCATTTCCTGCTGTTGCTATAGCTCCTCCATTTCCAAAAGCCATATTGAAGCTTCCTCCAGCTCCTCCTGTTGGGCTTGTGGTTCCTGCCGCTCCTCCAACTCCTGTTGTGAAAACTATTGCTCCACCAGCACCACCAGCATTTGTGCCTGTGGCACCTGCTGTTCCTGCGCCTGATGCCAGCGTCACCTGTCCACCGGCGAGACCTGTGGTTGCTGCTGTTCCACCTGGAGTTGCGGTAATTGCTATTGCGCCACCAGCTGCTGCTCCTGTTGGAGCTGTCGATGAACCGATTGTCACGGTCCCTGGGGCTGAGGTTCCTGCCGTGTTTCCTGCTGCTACCGTCACTCCACCTGAAGCATTATTCCCTGTGGATGTTCCTGAAGACACTGTCACGGCTCCTGATGCACCAAGTGTTGCGTTTCCTGAACCAAAACCTGCTATTCCTGATGCACCTGCTGTTGTTGTTCCTGATCGGACTGCCAATGCACCTGATGCACCGGTTGCTCCTGCAACACCAGAAGTGAGGGTGAATGCGCCTCCATTCCCTGCACCATTTCCGGTTCCTGCCTTGATCGTCAGGGCTCCGCCGGCTGCATCTGTTGTTGTTGAATCATCAATTTGAATTGTACGTGCTGTTGCTCCCTGCGTCAGATGAATCGTCGAGGTGCTGATCGTACCACTCACATCGAGGGCTCCGCTGACTGTTGTTGTTGCGCCGCTCAAGGTTGTTGCGCCGCTGACTGTCGTTGCGCCGCTCAAGGTTGTTGTCCCGGTTGCTGTGAGATTGGCGGTTGCAACGTTTGCGTCGATGGTGGTGGCTGCGAATGCACTCTGGGCAAAGAGAGTAAGCATGGTCGCAACCATCAATCCCTGACGGATGACTTTTTTGAGCAAGTGAAACATAGTGAGGAGAGTAAGGAAATAAGAGGTTTGTATAGACAGAAAAAATTTCTGGCCAATTTGGATGAATTGTACTGATTTTTTTTCTTATTTCCTAAAAAAAATCCTTTCGTGATAGAAGGATTATTTTTTAATTTATGTGGTGATTGCGGAATTGACTAGTCAACTTTGGAGCGGGTAACGGGAGTCGGACCCGTGTCCTCGGTTTGGAAAACCGATATAATAGCCGTTATACTATACCCGCGTGGCCCCGCTGAGCGGGGCAATTTTATTCAAATTTATTTTGTATCTCCTGGGACTGCTGCTGGCTGTGTTTTTGCATCCTGTGCCTTGAGTTGTTGAATCTTCTTGTAGAGTTCTTTGGTCGTGTCGAGGTTGTAGACAAAAGAGACCTGTGATTTATTGACGTAGATCGTGTTCTGTGGACCCTGTGTTTCGTTGACGAACTTCACAAGTGTCAGTGGATTTCCTCCTCCTTGTTGGAGATAATGAACGTCATTGAGTGTAATGTATTTTCTGTTCATATTTTCGATCTTTCCATAATACGCAACTCCGTTGCTCAGCATGACTGCCTGATAACTTTCTGTATCGATTACTGGTCCGCCTGAGTTTCGTACGAAACCGATGATACCCCCAGCGATGATAAGAACGACGAGAGCGGCTACAAAAGAACGATTCATAAAAAATGGGTGAGGAAAATAATTTTGTCTTTATAGTATTTAACTTTTTTCCTGGAAATATGCAAGAAATTATTTCAAGAGATATTCTTCTCCTGATGCTGGTACGATGACATTTTTGAAGCCGTTTTGCTTCAGAACCTCAGCAAACGTGAGACCCTGACTTTCTTCACCGTGGACAAGGAAGATACTTTTGTCTCCGGGGATTTGTTTGATGTACTCGAGGAGTTCATCACGATCTGCGTGCGCGGAAAATCCGTCCATAGTCACAATTTCGGCTTTCACATTATAGTCTTCTCCGAAAATGGATACTTGCTTCATGCCGTCCTGGAGTTTGCGACCGAGCGTGTTTTCCGCCTGGTATCCGACGATGAGGACGGCCGTTCGTGGATCTTCGATATTGTTTTTCAGATGATGGAGAATGCGTCCGTATTCACACATTCCTGAAGCAGAGATGATGATGCATGGGACTTTGATATCGTTGAGTTTTTTCGATTCTTCTGCGCTGGCGGTGTATTTCAATTTTCCGAAACCAAAAGGATTTTCGCGGTTTTTGAGGAATTCATCATGCGTTTCTTTGTCCATGCATTCTGGATGATTTCTGAAAACTTCGGTGAGATTTCCCGAGAGTGGACTATCAACAAAAATCGGAAGTTCTGGGATTTTTTTCTGATCAGTGAGCAGATGAAGCATGTAAATAATTTCCTGGCTCCGTTCGAGTGCGAATGCTGGAATAATAATCTTGCCGCCGCGAGCGATGGTGGCAAGAATTTTTTCGGCGAGCATGCCTTTCATGTCTATAAATGGTGCATGAAGACGATTGCCGTAAGTGGATTCCGAAATCAAATAATCGACTGCAGGAATCATTTGTGGGTCATGGAGAAGCGGGAGGCCTTTCCTGCCGAGATCGCCAGTGAAACCGATTTTTGTGATTTTCTTCGTCTCTTTGTCGTCGATGGTGAGGTGCGTGATGGCGGAGCCGAGGATATGTCCTGCGTCGTACAATGTTGCGGTGATTCCTTCGACAACTTCGAATGGTTTTCTGTATTCCATACCGACAAAATGCGTGAGTGCCCGTTCGGCGTCTTCTGTGGTATAGATCGGCGGCGTGCATTTCTTGTTTTTTTTGATCAGATACTCATATTCCCGTTCCTGAATGGATGCACTGTCCATGAGCATGTATCTGGCAATATCTTTTGTGGCTTCGGTCGCATAGATTTTCCCTTTGAATCCATTTTTTACGAGAAACGGAATGAGCCCGGAATGATCGATGTGTGCATGAGAAAGAATCATGGCATCGATATTCTTTGCATCGAATTGGAGATTTTTATTTTTTTCTTCGGCAATTTTTCGACGCCCCTGGAACATTCCGCAGTCGAGAAGAATCTGTTTGTTATTGAGAGTGATGATGTGTTTGGAACCGGTAACTTCGCGGGCGGCACCGAAGAATTGGAGCTTGAGCATGAGAGCAAGGAGTTAGGATTGAAGAATTAGTGGTAAAATTGTTCCTTTTCGATTTCTTGCATCCTACATCCTCTGTCCTAAATCCTCCACCCTATTTTTCCCACTGTGGAATACTCTTATATAGACTCAATGGGAGCTCTACTGCAGTAGTACCAGAGCTCGTCCACTCGACCTCTACTGCCAGTCCGTGCTGTGTTTTGTCGCTCCAGTATTGATCGAAAATGAAATTGCCGAGTGAGTAGAAGATGTCGGTGTTTCTATATTTTTCGTGAGTCTGAACCCAGTGTGGGTGATGACCGATGATGAGGTCGGCACCGTTGTCGATGAAGAGATGCGCGAGAGTTTGCTGTCTTTCACTGGGATGGTCCCGATATTCGATGCCCCAGTGGATGAAGACGATAATGTGGTCGACTTTTGGGTCGTATTTTTTGATGAGTTCTGCGGCTTTTTTTTCGTCCAATCGGCGGGTCGCGTCGTGGAGACCGACGAATGCGAAAGTTTCGCCGCGAATATTTTTCACGAGAACGTCTTTGTCTACGGGTAAAATGGGATCACCGAAAAATTCTACTCCGGCATCGGTGAGATATTTCTTTGTTTCTTCCAGACCTTTTTGGCCGCGATCGAGAGTGTGATTGTTGGCCAGGCTGACGAGCTGAATTCCACTCTTTTTGATGATGTCGGCACTGCTCTGGTGAAACCCGAACGTTGTTCCGCTGCTGTGGTATATAGGGTTGCTGACGATCGGACCTTCGAGATTGGCGATGATGAGGTCGGCATATCCATCGAAGTAGGATTTCTCCTGTCTTATTTTCTGAAAAAGACTGTCGGCGCCGTTTTTGTCGATGATCGTACGGACGTAGCGGCCGAGCATGAGATCGCCGAAGAAAAGCATTCGAACAGGCCGAAAAGTGGCTTCTGGAAGGATATTTGCCTCGAAAGCCACAGGTTTTGGAATTGCTTTCGGTACGTGGGCGTTTTCTGGTTGCTGGAAAATGAGGACGCCGATGAATGCGAGGAGAAGGACGATGCTGAGAGTGAGGCGATGGGAGGGGCGCAAGGATTTAGGATTGAGGATGTAGGATTTAGCCGATCATATGTCACTTGTCACATGTTGTGTGTAGAGTATACTCGCTCTACTTTTTATGCCACAACAACCCAACGTCATCTCCCTCAAAAAAGGCGCAACTATTTCTCTTCGTATTGAAAAACTCGAACCGCTGGGTCGTGGGGTGGGGTTTTATGATGGGATTCCGTTTTTTGTGGAAGATTGCATGCCGGGAGACAACGTAGAAGTGCTCATCACGCGATGGAAAAAAACTTTTGGTGAAGGTTTGGTTTCGAAACTTGTGGAACCGTCGCCGGATCGTATCGCTCCGAAATGCAAACATTTTGGGACGTGTGGTGGGTGTCGATGGCAATTTTTGCCATATGACAAACAACTTTCCTGGAAAGAAGATATGGTGCGCAGTACTTTGAAACATGTTGGTAAATTTTCTGATGAGGAGATTACGAGTTCTGGTGTTGACGGTGGCTCGCTCGTGCGATCGATTGTTGGAAACAATGATCCGTATTTTTATCGCAACAAGATGGAGTGGAGTTTCGACGGTGATCGCGGGGGTTTTCATATTCGTGGCAAATGGCATGAAGTTGTGAATGTCGAAGAATGCTTCCTCCAATCCGAAGCGTCGGTGGAGATTTTCAAAGTGATTCGGGATTTTTTCAAAGGCAATACTCCCCGCTCCGTGATCGTACGCGAGGGCAAGCGCACCGGCGAAATGATGGTGGTCGTGATGACGTTCAAGACTGCTTTTGATTATCCGAGTTTCGTGAAAGCACTGGCGAAATTTCCGAAGATCGTATCGATCGTTCATGTGGAGACCGGCATCAAGAGGCACTTTCCGGAGCATGTGATTTTTGGGCCGAAATTTTATCGAGAAGAATTGCATGTGCGTGATGCAGTCTTGAAATTTCAAATTCAGGCGAGAGCTTTTTTCCAGCCGAATACTCTGATGGCAGAGAAAATTTATGAGCAAGTTTTGGATTTTGCGGCTCCTGGCAAGGATGATCTGGTGCTGGATCTGTTCTGTGGGACGGGGACGATCGGGCTTGCGCTGTCGAAGTTTTGTTCGCAGGTTGTGGGAATCGAAGTGGAACCGCATGCGACTGCGAGTGCCACAGAGAATGCGAAATTAAACGATGTTTCAAATATTCGCTTCGAGACAGGATTTGTGGAAAATGTGTTGCCGAAATTTGAAGGACGGCCGAGTATCATCGTCGTTGATCCGCCGAGAATTGGTCTGCCGGCGCGAACCCTGGAGGATATTATCAAATTTCACCCGCAAAAAATTGTGTATGTTTCCTGTAACCCGGCCAGCTTTGCACGTGATGCTGCTGAGCTAAAACGCAATAATTACACCCTTTGTACAGTCCAGCCGTTTGACCAATTTCCGCAGACTGCTCATATTGAGCTCGTCGCATTATTCCAATGCGAATAATTTTTAAATTTTAACAATTTTTTATGCGTTTCCTTTCTCATCTTTCTTTTGCATGTGGCTCCCGTTTTGTGTTTTTCCAGCGCTCTCCTGAGTTTCCGAGAGTCGAGAGTGCTCCGGTACCTTCTCAAATGTCTTCGAAACTTCCGGAGTTGACCTCCCAGAAATTGGAAAGTGATTTTGATAGTGATCTTGATTGGAGTGCTCTTGAAGATTCTCACGAGGATTTAGAGCGCGGAACTGCGGTCTCGGAAGGCATGGATTTTTATCGTCAGAATGCTCTTGCAGCTGCAAGAGTTGATTTCCGAAATGATGAGTTTGCTCAGGGAATGCGTGCGGATCGAGCGATGGCTGGACGCTATGGTGTTGATCTTGAGAAAGACTGGATTGATGGTTCTCATAAACTTGATGTCGTGAGACATGCGGAACGTGTGGACGGAATGATTGCTCAGAATCAGGCTTATTATGATGATAGAAGTAATATCCAAACTCATGATCCAATCCTCGATGCCCGTGTTTATAATGGCGCCATTCAATCTCGTGCTCACCGCGATGTCTATGCTGCATCTCTTCGTGATGGAGACTTCCGAGACAACCCTTATGCTGCACAATTAAGCCGTTCTGTAAAAGCTGGTGACTCTGGATTACTCAATCTTGCTGGTTTTGCCCGTGATGCAATTCATGGTAACCCTTATCAGGAAGTCCATGACGATTCTCCTGGCAGTCAGACCGCTTCGGCACTCAGGGTAATGAATCGGAATTCACGTGTGCTTGCACAGGCTGGATTCAAACTTTCTGATTACACTCCTGCTGCTACTCCTGCTGTCGAAGAACCAGCTACTCCTCAAAAATCACTCTTCGGACGCATGGCAGACAAAGCTTCTGGAATGGCAAAATCAGCTCTGGACACCGCAAAATCTGTCGGTTCAGCCGTTGCTTCTATGGCATCTACAGCTACTAAAACAGTTTCAACTCTCCCTGAAAAAGCAAAAGGACTTTGGGGAAGAGCAAAAAGTTTTTTTGGCAGAACTGCTGAAGCTTAGAACTTTATAATTCAAGGTTCAAAAAAATTGGAAGGGAGAGTGATTTTGAAATTTTTGAAAAAATTGCGAGGACGCGGGACCCAAAAGAGAGGGTTTTTGGCGTAAAGAAAATCGAATTGCTTGCAATTCGATTTTTAGCTGATAAACGGTCCTTTTGGTCGCGCCCGGAGCACTTTTTCAAAAATTTCAAAATCACTCTCCCTTCCAATTTTTTTGAAATTTCTTTAGAAGGAGTTATACTATTTTCATGAAAAAAACCTCCTCACTTTTCGTTCTGTCTTTCCTTGTTAGCGGACTCTTTTTTGCCAGTTCTGTTGCGGCCTTTGATTTCACTGCGAACGATCGCGTGAATATTTCGAAGCCTGCTTCTGATGATTTATATATCATGGGTGGTGAGGTGACGGTTGATCAAAATGTGAATGGCGATGTCGTAGTTTTCGGCGGTGACGTGACAATCTTTGGCGATGTGAGTGGTGATGTTTTGGTGATTGGTGGAAAAATTTCTGTTGCGGGCAATGTAAAAGATGATGTGCGCATGATGGGTGGCAGCCTGTCAGTGAAAGGAAATGTCGGTGACGATGTCGTGGCAATGGGCGGCAACATCACTATTGAACGTGGAGCAAATGTGAATGGCAGCGTATTGGCTGCTGGTGGATTGGTTTCGGTCGATGGAAATGTGCACGAAGATATCAAGGGTGAAATGGATATGTTGCGGGTTCGTGGATGGGTGGATCGCAATATGGAAATTGCGAGTGGCGTCCTTGTCTTTTCTGAAAGCGCTATCGTGAAGGGTAATCTCCGCTATGTTTCGAGGAAGATGGCGGTCATTCCTGACAATGTTGTGAAGGGTACGATTACGAAAGGTGGACCAATTTTGGGATTTCCTTATACGATGTCGAGTGGATTTTTTCCGCTGTTTCGTCTCATTGAACTTAGTTGGATGCTCCTCTCGAGTATTCTTTTGGGACTCTTTTTCTTCTTGGCTCTTCCGGAAGAAATGGTTGCTATTTCACGCGATATGCGTGAAAAATTCTGGAAAAATTTAGGAATCGGTTTTGCGATAATGATTGGCTTGCCAGTTGTTGCGATTCTTTTTGCGGTCACGATCATTGGGCTTCCGGTAGCGATGATTCTGGGTTTTGGACTTGGAATTGCATCTTTTATTATTCAAATTCCTGTGGGACTTTTCATTGCTGATTTCTTGTTCAAGAAAAAAACAGATTCCAAGTCGGTTCTCTTTGGACGATTTTCTGTCGGATATTTACTCCTTTCTCTTGTCCGGCTTATTCCGATTTTTGGGTCGATTTTCTTTTTCCTCATCTCGCTTTTGGCGCTCGGGGCTTTTGGGGTTCGTCGGTATCAGATGTTCGGGTTTTTGAGAGCGAAGAAATATTGGTGAGACTTTTCAATGCCTCTTCTTTTGTCCTCATTTCTCCAGCGAGCTGGAGTTCGTGAATTTTTTCGAGAATTTTTCCGATCTCTTTTCCGGGTTTGAGGCCTGTGGCGGCCATGATTTCTTCCCCGCTGAGAAGTGGCTCTGGGCGCACGGGCATTTCGGTGAGATCTTTTTTGTATTGTTCGGCAATTTTTTCGTAGAGCGTGAGGTTGCCCGGGACGGTGCCGAGAGCGTCGGCGCGGAAAACTTGGAGGAGGCTCGAAAATTCAGGATTGAGAAACCAATGTCTGCGGCGCGCGAGTGGCATTTCTAGGAGCTGCACGATCGACATGTGATGTTCGACAATCCAGCAGACATTTTCTACGAATTTTCTGGAGAAATTGAGTCGCGAGAGGATGTCGCGAGCGATGTCGCGCGAACGACTCGCGTGGCCATCATAGCGGATGCGCTCAGCAAGTTTGAAGGTGTCGAATTTGCCGATGTCGTGGAGGAGCGTGGCCCAACGAACTTCGATGCTGGCGTCTTCGGGAAGTGCTTCGACAGAGCGCATGGCGTGTTCCCAGACGTCGCCTTCTTGATGAAATTCGTAGGGCTGCGCGAGGCCTTTGAGACGTACGAGTTCTGGCACAATGACTTCGAGAACGCCAGTGTCTTCCATGTCTTCGAAGGCTTTTCGCATGTTTTTCTTCTCAATCATTTTGTTGAGTTCGTCGCGAATGCGCTCGCTCGAGACTTTGCCGGCGAGTTTTGCATTTTTTTTGATGGCAACGTAGGTGTCGGGATGATATTGAAAGTCGAATGCGTTTTTCATGCGGATGGCGCGGAGGATACGGAGATGATCTTCCTGAATCCGTTTTTCTGGATCGCCGATGAATCGCACGAGGCGAGCTTCGAGATCTCCCTGACCTTCTACGTAGTCGATGATTTTGTCGGCAATCGGATCGTAGAAAAGTCCGTTGATCGTGAAATCTCGGCGCTTTGCGTCCTGCTCTGCGTCGGTGAAATGTATGGTGCTCGGCCTACGACCGTCGGAATCTTCACTGTCTCTGCGGAATGTGGCGATTTCGAAATGATGACCGTTTACGATAGCCAGAATCACGCCGAAATCGCGACCGATAGGAATAGTTTTCTCGAGAAGTTTTTCGATCTGCTCGGGATGTGCGCTCGTCGCGATGTCATAATCTTTTGGATGTATTCCCAGCAATACGTCGCGCACACAGCCACCAGCCCAGTATGCGGTATGGCCGTTTTTTTGGAGGAGTTCGACGATCTGGTAGGCGGAAATTTTCATTGAATTTATTCTACAATACATCTAATCTGAGTTCATGAAAATTCTTGGTATTGAATCTTCGTGCGACGAGACTTCTGTAGCGGTGGTGGAGAATGGTTTCAAGGTTCTTTCGAATGTGATTTTTTCACAGGCAGCGATGCACGCAAAAACCGGTGGCGTTGTGCCGGAAGTGGCAGCGCGCGAGCACACGGAACAGATTTTGCCAGTGATTCAAAAAGCCCTGAAAGATGCGAAATGTAAAATTGAAAATATTGATGCGATTGCGGTGGCGTATGGACCCGGACTTATCAGTTCTTTGCTTGTGGGTGTGACGGCGGCGAATGTCATGGCGATGGTTCACAATAAACCGCTCATCGGTGTGCGGCATATCCTGGGGCATGTGTATGCGCCTTTTCTGGAAGTAAAATCGGCACCGCAGTTTCCGATTTTGACGCTGAGTGTTTCTGGCGGTCACAATGAGCTGTATCTCTTACGTGGACATTTCGAATATTCGATTCTTGGTGAGACTGTGGATGACGCGGCGGGTGAGGCTTTTGACAAAGTCGCGCGCATGCTTGGGCTTCCGTATCCCGGTGGGCCTGTGATCGAGGCGCTTGCGAAGAAGGGCAATCCAGAGGCGCATCCTTTTCCGAAAGCACGTTTCGACGATCCGGAGCGATTGGATTTCAGTTTCTCTGGTCTGAAAACGGCGCTGCAATATTTCCTCGAGAAGCGTGCGAAGAGTCGCAAGAAAGTCACTCCGAAAGAAAAAGCTGATATCGCTGCGAGCTTTCAGCATGCGGTAACGGAGGCATTGACGGAAAATCTCATGGAAGCTTTGAAAAGAAACAAAGATGTGAAAGAAGTTCATCTCACGGGCGGCGTTTCGGCGAATATGTATTTGCGTGGAGTGCTGGAGAAAAAATTGAAAATGTTTCAGAAAGAGACCGGACGAAAATTCACTTTCCGTGTTCCGGCGAAGCTTTCGTATTGTACCGATAATGGTGCGATGATTGCGGGAGCTGCTTTTTTCCAACACAAGAGCGATCCGAAGAAATATCGGGAATGGAAATTTGTCGATGCGGTGGCGGAATTTGACATGTGACTTTTGACCTGTGACATGTAACTTTTATGAAAAAAATTCTTTTATCTTTTGGACTTTTGCTGGTTTGCTTGAGCTCCTTTTTTCTTTTTTCGGGAATGTCGGATGTGCCTGGGCAAATAGTGGAGACAACTTCAGTGGAGGAGAGTGTTTTGTATAAAATTTCCCTTTCTTATCCGCAGATTCGTGAGGACAAAGATTTTAATGCGGCGGTTTTGAAAATTATTCAGAAACTGGTGACGGATTTCAAATCGGTACAAACAGCTGTAGATAGGGATTTTGGTCCAGGATCGCTGGATATTTCCTATGAGGTCTCATATCGCACTCCGAGTTTTGTGAGTCTCGCGTTCTCTGTGGAGGAATACGTCTCTGGCACTGCTCATGGTGGACATTTCAGCATCAGTATGAATTATGATTTTCAGGAGAAAAAAAATCTGGCATTGGGTGATATTTTTGATCCTGGGACGAAGTATGTGGAAGAGATCTCGAAAATTGCTATCGACATGCTTCAGAAGCAGGAGCGTGAACGGCTTGCAGATGGGTGGGTGGAGAATGGCGCTGGGCCGGATGCAAAAAATTTTTCTGTTTTCAATCTTACAAAAACTTCTCTGTTCCTGATTTTTAATGAGTATCAGATTGCTCCGTATGCGGCGGGCGCTTTTGGGCTCGAGATTCCGCTCGTCCAATTGAGACATTTTATTCGTCCAGAGTTTCAGAAATTTTCTCCTGGGATGATCACCTCTTACGTAAATCGTGAAGTTTTGAAAATCAAACGTGATACAAAGAAATACAAAAAAGTTTCGAAAGATCTGATGGATGAATCGACGGAGGGTGGAACGCTCGAAGGATATTTCGAGAAAGATATTTTGAAAAGAATGAAAGCAACATACTTCGGAGAATCTGGAAAAACTTTGGTTGAATATTTTTTTGTGAATGCTGATTTGATTGTGATTGTGAATCGAACTTCATCCTACAATGCCTCTATTTCAGATGCTTCCCACGATGCTGCGTTGACGAAAACTATTTCCCAGAAATATTATCTGGATGCGAAGAAAATAATCCGTGCGATCCCCTCTCTACCGAAGCAATCTTCACCATCTGCGAGTTCTCTCCTCGAAGAATGTGAAGATCTGAAAAAGAGATTGCAATAAGAACCTTTTGTGATTTTATTTTTTCTGATATAGTGGTTTGGATGAGCGACGAAGTTATTTCAGCTACGGACAAGGAATTTGGCCCTCTTGTGCCGCCGTATCAGACGGCGAAAGGTGTGCACGACATCCTGCCTGCAGATCACGAATATTTCACGTATATCAAAAAGGTGGCTCGTCACCGATGTCGACAAGCGGGTTTCCGCCGCATCACGACGCCGACTTTTGAGTTTACGGATGTTTTTACCCGTGGCGTGGGAGAGACGACGGATATCGTGCAAAAAGAGATGTACACTTTCCAGGATCGCAAAGGTCGCAGTCTCACTCTGAAGCCAGAAGGAACGGCGGGAACGGTACGCGCTTTCATCGAACACGGAATGTCGTCATGGCCACAACCGGTACAGCTTTTCTATATTGAGCCACATTTCCGCTATGATCGTCCGCAAAAGGGGCGCTATCGACAGTTCTGGCAGTTTGGCGTGGAAGTCCTGGGGGAAAGTGATCCGGGGCTCGACGCACAGCTGATTTTGCTGGCTTATCAGACGCTCCAGGATCTCGGGATTGCGCACCTCTTCACGTTGCAACTGAACTCTATTGGAAGCAAAGAATCTCGTGAAAATTATATGCAAATGCTGCGGGATTATTACTTCGGCAAAGAAAGAAATCTCTGTGAAGAATGTCGCTCACGTCTCGAGAAAAATCCTCTACGACTCCTGGATTGCAAAAATGAAGACTGTGCAATTCTGGCTCAATTGGCTCCGAATATCATGGAGAGTCTCGATGATGAATCGAAGCAATTTCACAGCGATCTGAAGGAATTCCTCGATGAGCTAGGAATTACATATGTGGAAAATCCTAGACTCGTGCGCGGCCTGGATTATTACACGAAGACGGTTTTCGAATTCTGGGACAATAGCCTCGGTGCGCAGAATGCGATTTGTGGTGGTGGACACTACGATGGACTCGTCGAGCTCATGGGCGGACAGCCAACGCCAGCGGTGGGATTTGCGATGGGAATGGAACGATTGATTGCGAATATGAAACGCGAGAAAATCCGTGTGCCGAACAAAGATACCTTACACGTCTTCGTGGCGCAATTGTCGCAGGAGGCGAAGAAAAAGTGCTTGCCACTCATTCGCGAACTTCGTGATCATGGTGTGAAGACGGTCGGTGCGCTCGGCAAAGGCTCTATGAAAACCCAGATTCGTCTTGCTGATAAATTTCAGGTTCCGTGGACGGTGATTATCGGCATCACCGAGGTGCGCGAGGGCACGGCGATTATCCGCAACATGCTGAAAGGCACGCAACAGACGGTCGCAATGGAGGACGTGGTCGCGACTTTGATTGAACTCATCGGTGAGGAAAATTTGGATACGTATTCTCCGGGGGAATTGCTGTATGGCTAGAAAACTTCTATACTCATTCTGATGAAAAAAATCCTCACTTCTCTTCTGCTCGCGTTTTCTTTGCTGCCTTTCGTTGCCTCTGCGGCGAGTCCTTTTGTGGATATTCCGGAGGATTTTGAATTTATTCGTGCGCTCGAAAATCTCAAATCACGCAATGTTATCAAAGGTTTTCCGGACCAGACTTTTGCGCCGGAGAAAGGGATTTCTCGGGCGGAATTTTTGAAAATTGTGCTTGTGGCTTCTGGGGCGAAACCGAAAGCTCCTGCTGAAATTTCTTTTACAGATGTGGGGAAAGATGACTGGTTTTATGCTTTTGTGCAGGATGGAAAAGCGCTGGGACTCATCAAGGGCTTCGATGATAATACGTTCCGTCCCCAACAGGGCGTGACGCGCGCGGAGGCGCTCAAGATGATGTATGAAGCGTATGGCATGAAGCCTGAGGCTCGTGACAATACGCTCCCGAGCGACGTTTTGGCGGATGCGTGGTTCGTGTCGTATATGTTTGCAGCACGTGAGAAATGGATTATGACGGACTTCGATGATGGATCTTTCCTGCCCCAAGCGCAGCTGACGCGCGGTGTGGCGGCGGAGATTCTGTATCGCTTCGATACTGTGTATCGCGGCAAACTCAATAAATTCGACATCACGACCGAGTGGGATACTTTTACCAGCCTCACCGGACATTTCTCTCTGAAGATGCCGCGAAGTTGGTCAACTATTCCGGAGTCGACGCGAACTGTTTTCTGGAAAGAGGATCCGAAACTTCCGAAACAAGATTATGCTTTTACGACCGGTCTTTCAGGGAAGTTGATTGTGCGCCATCCCGCGACCATTCCTGAGAAAACTGCTCCGGAATACTTTGCACAGGTACGAGCTTTCAGTGAGTCGATCTTCGGGAAAGGTCACGTGCAATTCTTCGATATTGCTCTTGGTGCACCTGCGCTGAGCGTGGTGGTGAAAGATCGTGGAATCGAAAATTGGTATATTTTCTTGCCAGAGCAGAAAGTGATGATTTTGTATGGAGAGGTGGGGCAGAGCTCTCTGACGGCGAAATTGCGCGATACAGTTCAGGCAATGGCGCGTTCAATTATTTACAAACCTTCCGCGCTTGATGCGGCGGCAGAGCAGGAAATTGCGCAACTGTCGGATGGCATTTACAAAAATATTCTTGTCGAAAAAACTGGGAAGGCGCTCGTGGACGGTCTCAAAGACACCATTATTCTGGAAACAGACACTATCGGTGTGGGGACAGGACCGGTGGACTATTATTACAGCGCAAAACTCAATATGACGATGAAATACGAACGTGCGTCTGACACGATTCTGGCGGTACGAGCTGGAAAAACGACGAAGTTTTAATCTGCTTTTGGCGTGTTTTCCATCCTTGCTTCGATCTGACCCTGGATGAAACTTGAATCAGCGACGAGTTCTTCGCGGAATTTCATACCTTCTTCGAGACTGATGGCGACGGGATCGATGTTGTGTTTTTTCAAAAATTCTGTGAATTCCTCATCTTTCTCGAGCTTTTCGAAGATGGGCCGCTGGTCCACAGGAATGCTATCGAGAATTCTGAGCGTGACGCGATTCTCGACGATTTCCTGCATTTCGGAAAGCATTTTTTGCTTTTCTTCTGCGGAGAGATGCGAGAGACCGAGAGGAGCGAAGATGTCATCGAAGCCTTGTGGGAATGTGCTGTGCATAGTATTTTTTTTGTTGTAAGAAATAAGAACAAGATTTTCTGTGAAAATTATAGCACTTTTATTTTTCACCAGTTAGGTTCTGTTGGCCCAAAATCTGGGAGTTGTGCTTTTGGGGTGAGTGGTGTCAGCGCTTCTCTCTGTGCATGCCTCACAGCCGTATTTGCCGCCTCCTCTCCTCCCGAGCCATCTACCACGAAATTGATGTGAACCATCGCTCCGAGACCGACGAGTGTGGCAAGGAGTTTCTTTTTGACATTGTTTCCGCGGAGCCAGGTTTCGCGCTGTTCGACGGCGTGCATGAATGCTTCTTCTTTTTTCATGATGGATTCGATCGCTGCCTTGATCATGTCCGCTTTGTTGTTTGGAGCAGCGTCCATGGCTGCGATAGCGCAGTCTTTGAGCTCTTTTCTATTGTGTGCTTCGAGCTCCGCGTAGTTTTTGGCGCGATATTCTCCGATGCCTGGAACAGCTCCTGGATCTGCATAAATCTCTTTCAAATCTTTTGGCATATCTTTCGAAAATCCTGGTTTCGTGCTCGTGGCGAGCGTCGTGTATGCGGCCAATTTTTCTGATTCTTGTGTCGTTCCCCGGCTATCGTTCTTTTTTGTGAACCAACCTGTCGAGCGATTTCTGAGTGTTTCCCAGATGCTCTCGGTACCGATGAATCCGCCTGCGAATCTCTGTGCTCCCCAAAGTGCAAGCCAGAGTGGCGAAGTGACTGTCGTATATGCAGCTGTAGTCAAAAGTGCGGCTCCTCCAGCGGCACGAAGCCATGGATGCTTCCTCCACATCGTTTTGAATTTTTCGTAGAATCCGTCTTTCTGGAGGCTAATCTCTTTTTGGAGAAGTTTCTTTCTTTCATCGAGAAGTTTTTCGATGATTTTTTCTGCGATCTTTTCTTTGGTGGCTTTCAGCGCATCTGGAGCCATGCTTGCGGATTTTACATCGGCATCGTTGGTGACTTCATCGGTGATATTTTTCGCCACGAGCGTTTGATACTTTCCGCGTTCGGTGATGACGTCGGTGTCAGCTCCATGGCGTCTGGATTTGAAGAAGAGAGATAACTTTCTTCGCTTTTCTGCATATTTATTGCGAGCCTCATCGAGGGTTGCCTCATTATGCGTTTCTATTTTCTTTTCTTTTTTCACTTCGATGAATTCCATGCGGCGGATGTCGACACCGGTTTCGATGTAAATCAGGACTTTGTAAACGTACTGAATTTCCCGATCGGCAGTGACTTTTCCGAATTTTGCTCTGAGCGCTTCGCGCAGTTTATCTCTTTTTGGTTCTGCTACTTTGTAATTTTCGGCGAGATCTTTCAGGGCTGCAGTCAGCTCTTTTCTGTCGAGTTTCGGTTTCGCGGCGACTGGTGGCGTAGCATCTTTTTTTTCTGGTTCAGCTCCGTAGTGACTGCTGATCAGATAATCCATGAATCTCTTGTGTGCGTCCATGTCCCGTTCGTAGAGCTTCCTGCTCTCTGGGCTGGCGTTCACACTCCATTCATCGCCGACTTTTTTCTCCCATCCATTTTTTCCGAAGACGAGATTTGCGGTTTTTCCTTCGTTTCCCTGGTGAATAATGGCCTGGAGGAAATAACACATCGTGGCATTATTCACCATCGTCACATCCGGTGCGTCTTTGAATTTTTCTTCATAGACTCGCAGAAATTTCAAATAGGTTTTTTTGTGATCTGTTGGATTTCCTGGGATTTTCCCCTGATACTTGATGATTTCATAGAGCTCTTTTGCGGCCTCCAATCTGTCGGTAATACCCATGGTTTTCTGCATTTCATCCAGGACACCTTTGGCGAGATCGAGATTGTCCAGGACTTTCGTTTTTTCATCGTCGTCGATAAACTCGTCCATTTCCTGCAGATGTCCCAGCTCTCCGTGGAGTGGACTGAGGTAGACTTCGATTTTTTCTCTGCAGGCATCTTCGTCAATTTCACCATCAGGCTTCACGAATTTTTCGTACCGTGCAAAAGGCTTTTCGAGACCAGATCTTTTCAGATCCTGGAATATTTTTTCTGATTTTGATGTGATTGTTTCGCCAGGTTCCAGATCTTTTTCTGCACTGGCATCGATCGCGAGTATGGCCTTTTTGTGATCTATTTCGATGGCTCTTGCTTTTTCTTTCTCAGCTTGTGTAGCGGCTTTTTTTGCTTCCTCGACTTGCTGCAATCTCTGGATTTGGAATTTAATGAAGTCGATCGTGTTCTGGTTGTGTCTTGCGATGTCGATGAGTGTTCCATCCAGGACTAATCCGGCTGGCGATTGTGTGAGAAATCCCAAAACAAATGTATCTTCGGGAGCCATTTTTTGGACAGCCTTTACTGCTGCATCTTCGTTTTCGGCGATCGTCTTGCCAGCGACAAAAACCGCCTCGATTGCAGCTTTTCCTTTTGCTTCTGCCTCTGGTCTTTTGGCATTCAATTCTGCGGCACGGAGAGCCTCTAAATTTCTCCGGAAACCGATTGCCCACTGTGATCTCTGAGTCTCCGTGTTGCAGCTGTGCTTCGCCCCGAGAAGTGCTTTTTGCTCTGGAGTTAATTTGGTATTGAAGATTTCATTTACTAGATTTTTTGCAACGACATCGATCCGGATGGTGTAAAAATTATTCCTGTCCTTCAGGGCGTCTTCGATGGATTTTTCCGCCTCTGCAATCATCTCTTTGCCTGTATTTTTTACACTTTCATACTCAGGTTTGATCACTTCCTCGATCCAACCTTTCAGGCCTTTTGCAAATTTTCCTTCTCTCTGGAGCTGAATCGCTTTTGCTGCCTGCTCTTCTGGCTTCAATCCCCCTTTGTCGACGGCTCCAAAGATTCTTTCTGTGGCGTCTTTGAGGTCTTTGTCAGTTGCAAGCCCTGCTTTTTCTGTGTCGATAATTTTTCGCAATTGGAGCTCCGCGCTCGTGTTGAGCGCCTGTAATTTATCTTCTTCTGAAGGTCGTACTTTTTCGGCGTCTGGCTCTGCAGCTACGCCGTCCATTTCGAATACCGCGGTTCCGGTGTATCCACGATTTTTACTGTTCCATCGTAGTGTTCTGGTAGCAGTATCGAATCGCATATTGGCGAATCGTGATTCGGACTGATCATAGCGATGGGCATCGCGGAGGATGGTGGCGAGCATCACCTGATGCACCATGTCCTCTCCGAGCAACGTTTTTGCTGCGTCGGGGCGGGTGAGCTTGTAGATATCGTCGAGAGACGGTGCGGCAGGCACTGACTCGCTTCCAGTTCTGAGCTTTGTGACGACTGCCTCCATGCTGCCTTTCATGTTTGTTCCGACTTTGGTTTCGACGGCCTTGATCACGATTTGATTCACTTCTTTCTTCAGCTCCTGCTCGTGGCCTGGTGCGGCTCTCTGCACTTCGGCCATGATATTTTCGAAGACGTCGAGCATGGAGATCTGTTCGCCTCGAGCTTTTGGACCATCGACAGCCTTTTGGACCGATTTGATGATCTGGTCTTTATTGAGGAGATCGACGTTCGCTTTTGCGACGACTCTCGCTTCGTCTGCTGTCTCGATGATTTTATTTGGTGAACCGGTGGCCATATTTTTTTAGTTTTCGTATTTGGAAATTTCCGGGAAAAGATCTTTCAGTGTCTCGAGTGTCACATTTTGCTCCATCGCTTTTTGTGCGATTTGTGCGGCTTTGATTGGATCATCTTTCACCATTTTTTGGATAATCGCCTGAATCTCGCCTTCCATTTTTGTGTGCGTCATTGCTTTTTCCTGGCTCAAAAATTCACCGAGAATCGGAAAATCCTGCAAGAAAATTTTTGCCATTGCTATCATTTCACCCTGACTTTTCGCCTGTCCGAGAATGTAGAAAACAGCCATCATTTTCGACAGTTCGAGCTTATTTTTGCCATATTCCTGGGTCAGAAGCTGAATCAATTTTTCTTTGGTCTGTTCAAATTCTGGAGAGGTGGTTGCTGCCATGTTTTTTTGGTTTTTATTTTTTGGGTTCTGTTCTCGAACGTATCTGGGTATTATACCATAATTTGGCTTTGGATGCAAAAGAAATTCCCCGAATTCAAGCCTGAAGTCGAACGAAGACAGAAATTCAAATTACTGAGCCTGCAAAGCCCCGAATTGCTTCAATCTTAACAAATTTTGGAGTGATCCCTGATGGATAATATTGTTTTTCACACACACGCAACTCTTAGGAGGCGGCGAACGCCGAGATTCTCATTCGTGTGTTTATAAATCTCCTGTTCGATCTTCACACCTGATTCGAACCAACATGCGCAGTCTGGAAAATATGTATTTGCGCCACTATCAAGCCATGTCGACTTCCCTTTCGCTTCATATTTCTTGGAGCCTGATTGAAATTCTCTGTATTCATTCTCTGTAAACATTTTCAAACCCAGGTCTTCACAATGTGTTCTTGCCTCACGATAATCCATTCCCAAAGTTTCTTCTGGTACTTCCGGAGTTCCATCGGCAAAGAGCGCCTCATGTCTTTCGCTAAAACTAAATAGTACCGCTTCTTTCAAATATGCTGCTCTTGTAAGCACCTCTGCCGTGAGTGATTTTCGAACTTTTTCCCAGGCAGGTTTTTGACCGTGGAATTCATCATACTGCACTTTAAACTTGGCAATTAACTGTTCACGCCGTTCTAATGATAATTCTCTTGGCTTTGGGCGTTTTGCATCAGCAGGAATCGGTGGTGGCGTATGCTCTCTCTTAGGCGGCCCTCTCTCTTCATCCTTGCCGAGAACGATAAAATCATCGTCTTCGAGAAAAATTCCCTCTTTTCCATCACCAATTATAGCTCCCATGGTTTCTGAAACTTTATCATGAAAGCCATTTGCTTTATCTCTTACGGTAGCATCTTTATCTTTGACGTCTTCTGGAATAATTCCTCTTTCCCGGATTTTGTTTATCAAAGCTTCTTTTGTTTTTGGCCCAACAACTCCGGCTCCAGGTGATTTTTCATTGGAGATGACTCCATTTTCTTTTTGAAAGGCTATGACTGCTATTTTTGTCTTTGGGCCAAAATTGTGAGTGATTCGTGGATGTTGAAAGTAGCCAAAACTTGTTAAGAGTTGTTGAAGTGATTTCACTTCGTCTCCTTTATATCCTTCAGACATGCTTTTTGGGAATCCTGCTACTGCATCCAGAGCTTCCTGTATAGAAAATCTATTTTTAAGTGTAGTGGTTTCTTTGATGGTTTCCCGTGATGCGTTTCCCATAAATGGTTTTTAAATGCCTCTTTCTTCATTATAACATAATTTTTATTAATTGCAAATTTTTCGTGAAAGAGGGGAGAGGAACTCTGCCTCTCCTCTTCTACAAATTTTTGATCATTTTCGGTCTATTTCCTAGGGAAACAGCCAGAAGTATGGATTTTTATTTCTTGTCAGAGTCGCCCTCGGGATGCAGACTTTTTTTCATGTCAGCTAGCCATTGTTGGTGGTCAGCTCTCTTTTGCTCTTTTCGTCTTTCGTTCCAATCGGCAGCTGCTTTGAATGGCTTAGCTAGGCCTTCTGCAGTACCCTTGAGCACTCCTCCGAGTATTTCTCTGGTAGTTCGCCTTCCCTGTTCGACTGCGTCGCTTTTTTTTTCGATACCTTCTTCGGATTTTCCTGCTTTAGGTTCCGGAAGTTCTGGTGACGAGTATGCTGACATTAGTACTGATAGGGCAGATTTTAGCTTTGCCCTGGTCCTGAATCCTACTATTGACGGTCTCTCACTGTCTATTGAAATTCCATTTGCAGTTTTAAATTCAATTACTGCTTTTGTTGTTGCTGGTCCAAAATTCCCCTTTGGTTCTTTTTTAAAATATCCCAAAAATTTTAGAATTTCCTGGAGGGATTTTACGTCATTACTATTTTTGCCTTGTTCAAGGCTGCCAAATCTATCAATGGCTTCCAGCGCTTCTTCGAGTAAAAAACTGCTGCTGAGTGCCTTAATTTCACTTCCTTTTTCTGGCGTATTTGACATATAAATTTTTTATTAATAGTTTATTTAATTATGATCATTCTTCATATCTTGTCAACTTCTTTTCCGGAAACCCCCAAAAAACCATGATCTTTCTCAGGTCATAGTTTTTCATTCATTTCAGCTTTGTTATAGCTTTTATTCTCCTTTGCTGGCATTTATATACACTTCGCGGAAATCTGCCATGTCCTGCGCAACGAGTTGTTCAAAATTTGGAACACTGGATTTCATATATGCCATAATTTCTTCGGGGGTTTTACCACCTTCTGACATTTTTTTGACTTCGGCCTGTTGCTGTTCCGTCAAATGTTGAGTTGCGGTCAGCATCAATCGATCTTCGAGTCGAGTGGCCAGATCCTGAATCATGACCTCTTCTAGGTCGGATCCGAGATCCGTTTGGCCAGCGTCGTGGAGAAGTTCGCGGAGGAATGTGCGAATATATTTATCCATACGGAAAAGATATGCTTTTTTTGCTACTGTCGCAATGATATTTAATCTCTGAAAATTTATTTCGTTTTTAACTCTCTGGATATCGCGGCCTTATTATGCTGTTCAGTGTAATCCCTGTATCAAAAACTGCTTTAGATCGTTTTTTCCCTTTAAAATCTGTGAGTTCATCGGTCTGGGCACTTTGCCCTAAAAATGGCCGCTTTCCAACGCCCTGATTTACTGCAGATGAATCAATAACTTCGGTTGGAAACCCTTCGGCGTCTATTTTGCTTACAATAAATATATGTCTGCCAGCATTTTTAGAAGTTGTCATAATATCTCCAACTTGACACTTTACTCTAAGATTTATCCTTTTCCCATACCCAGGAAATGAAAGATTGTGTGGAATAAAGACAAATGATTCAGGCCGTCTTTGTACATACTGCTCAAAAAGAGCTGTACTACGATTTGCGAGGGGTGATGGCAAGCCTGTTTTATGAAGGTATTCCATAACGATGTCTGTGCATACTGCTGGTTTTCCCGTGAGCTGTTTTGTCCTTCCGAACTGATCGACTACTGTTGCAGCGTTCGCCTTATTTCTACTGACGGTATGCGTTTGACCGGTGATATTATCTAATATTTGCGCTTCTCCAGTCTGACTGAATGTCATCAAAGCTTTTCCATCTATTCCTGATGCACTTGTGTCATATGGGCGACTGAGATTCTGTGAAAAATATTCTTCGAGAATTTTCGATATCCTTTCTATGCTCACCTCACTATTTCTGTAAGGCGCTGTATTTTGTACTGTTAAATTTCTATTCTCCATCAGACGTCCTTTTTTCCTTAAATCTTCAAGGGCCGCAATTTCTGCATCTATTAATTCACGATACTTTTCTCTAAATTTTCTTGCCGCTTCTACACCTACATTTCTCCAATGCCAAGTTTCTTTTCTTGGGACTGTATGGATAAAATATTGCGATGGAATCCATCCTGCTTCAAAAGCATTTTTCAATAACCAAAGAAAACCCCTTGATTCCCTTTCTATCATCGTCAAATCAATGGTAGTTCCAAGGTGATGCTCTGAATAGCCTGGCGGTTCGCACCAATTACCACCTTTCATTTTATATAAATCCTCTTGTCTCTTAAAAGTTCGATACCCTGAACAGAGATGAAGATGTATATCCTCTTTGGCGGCAGCTTCCTTGAGGTTTTTTATAAAAGATTTTAAACTTTGTTTTTTTAATTTAATGGCGACTATATTGCCATATTTATCAACACCTCTTGCTGGAATTAAATCTGCAGGCTCAGGTGTTTTAACGTTGATGTATTTGTTTTTTTTCCCTATGGGGAGTCCATTTTCATCTGCAATTTCAGAACCCGGTTCTTCTATTTTTGTATGTTTGCTGGCTATAAAAACCGCGTCGCCCTTGGGATCTGCAGGATTCTGTATTTTGAGCCAATCTCCTGCAGTTCCGAGTACTCTTACAAGGCTTCCTTTCTCCAATTGGCCCAACTTGGAAGTTTCACTTATTGTGGGTTCAGAACGATAATTTATATTTGCTACCACTACTCGGTCTCCATGGAGTGCACACATGACATCCAAACTTGTGCTTCTTGTCCCATCTGCAACAGCCGTATCTTTTGCTCTGGCAGATTCCATTTCTCTTATATCTTCTACGTATTGAGCACTTATAAAAACTTCTTCACCTTCTGGATCTCTTGGATTTTTTATCCTGAACCAATGGCCATGTTTTGATATTACCTCTATTCTATCGCCACGATTTAATTGACCCAATGGTTTATTCCCATTTGTTGAAGCCACTGAGCGATAATTAACATTGTTTCCGGTAACGGTTCTGGTTGGAGAAATTTCTCTTTCTTTTATTTCATCTAAGTCCATATAGATACATTAAGAATTTCTATTTCGCATTTTTCGCATCCAATTAGGCTTTGCTGTGTTTTTATATTTTTCCAGTTCGACTTTTATGTGAGATAAATTTTTGATAATGATCTTTCCTGGGCCTTCAGGATCATCGATTCCATTTCCCGGTACTATCTCGAAATCATCAATTTGAAAACCCATTCCAAGCAAGCTCACGGTTGCATATTTTTTCATTGTTTCAAAAGCTCCCTTAAAATTTCCTCTGAATTTTGCTCCTGTTTCGTGTGCTTTTCTTATGAAATGGTTAAGCCATGTTGTAAAGTGATAACCTGCATTTCTCTCTGTTAACACTGCTTCTGCAGGAAGAGTAGTTGGTATGTTTGCTACCTGAAATGCCCTTACGAGTTCATTATTATCAAAATCATCATATTCCGTAACTGTATTTCGACCGTTTAAAACTCTTAAGACTCTTCTTCTTGGATCTTCAAGGGCATTAATCGTTGTAGTTTTGTATACATTTGGCTTTCTTCCAGCAGCAGTTACCGCCTTCATTCTATTCGATAAATTCAGTTCCTCTGCAATATTCAGTCCGAGGTTAAATCCACCGACTTCAGCATATAATCCTGCCCTGTATGTTCCCAATCCATAGGCAGCAGAACCCTCTGTATAAAGCCTATTCATACTTTGTCTGAATCTTTCTAGTATATGGATGAGTGGTATTTTTTCAAATACATCTGGTGGAAAATCTGCTTCACTTTTTAACTGATCGAGCGTTGGATATCTTTCAAATGTCCTGAGAATATTGCCTAAAAATCTTGGATTGCGGCTATATGCATCGGCTCCGCCAGTTCTTACTAGATGATCTGCGCTGACTTCTTTTACTTTTTCAGATGCTCCATTCATTCTTTTAGAATTTCTGAGAATTGCCAAGTCTCCGCACATTTTATAGATCATTCCCATCCCTGTCCCTTTTGCAACTTTGATATCCTTGCCTCTTACCCTCACATCCGCGGTCCCTGTTTCATCTGAACCTTTTTTCTTGGGAGGCAAGAAATTGAAAGTTTTTTCTACAGCAAAGATACTATACTTAGGATGCTCTCTTTTAAATTTCTCTATTTCTGCTTTTGTACTATCGAATTGGGCTGCAGCATTTGGCTTGTTGATTAAGATAATTATTTCAAAAGATTCTGGATCGAGGGGTTTTCCATCCTTGCCCTGTTGAGAAATCCAATCCTTCAAAGTATTTTTAATATTTTTTTCCTCTTTGTATGCCGGCAATACTATCGTCATCCTACATTCTGGTTTTAACGGATTATGTATTTGGTTATTCAAATCTTCTAACTCTTCAGAATAACTTTTTGTTGCTCCATTCATTCTGTAGAGTGCGGCTAGCGCGTCGCCTCGTGCTTTTGTAACTTCATATTTATCTGTTATTCTTTGTAGATATTGCGTTTGATGTTCACATCTTGCTGCTGCCAATTGTGCTCTCTCTACTCTTGAAATGGGTTTTACATCATCCATGAAACCATTTATGTAGTTTCTTGTATTTACGAATGTTTCTAAGGGCCCGATGGAGGCTATAGTTCTTTCTCCATTTAATAGTTCCCTATATTCCGGGTAGTTATTGTTGATATATACTTCCGTTCTTGTTCTTGCATTTATGTCTTGAATTGACTCTGGTTCCAGAGTGACTCTTTCTTCTTTTACACCTAGCGCTTTTTTTAGCGCATTTCTCATATTTGGACCGACTATGCCCGCAACCCTACTCTCCCCGCTGGCAATCAATCCTTTGTCTAATTGAAACTTTATTACCGCTGCCTCTGTTATTGGCCCGAAATTCCCTTTTTGCTTTCCGTTGAAGTATCCTAAAACTGCCAGAGCTTCCTGCAGGGTTTGAACATTTTTTCCTGATGAACCTCTTTTGAGACCGCCCATTTGTGAGATTTTTTCTACAATTCCGTTGTTTTGTCCTGTGCCTTCTTTGACTTCCAGCTCTTTGACTTTTCTGATAAGTATTTTTTTTATCTCTTCTTTTGTCTTTGGTCCAAATCCACCGCCGATAGCGTTGGCCTGGCCTGCTATCAATCCCGCTGAGGACTGTAAATTCATCAATGCCCCTCTTGTATTTTCTTCAAAAATGCCGTCTATGGGTCCTGTGTAGAACCCCGTGAAATAGAGCGCAGTTTGGATAACTCTTACTGTATTTTGGTCTGTGGAACCAGCCCTTACTGGTACTGGAAGACTATCTAGTGCCGATAGAGTGGACTCCACTGCCTGCCTGCTCATCCCTGGGGCATTATCTCCAGATGATGGATCTCTATTGAGAATACTTCTGTCGATTGTGCCTCCTGGGGTCATTGTATTTGTGCATTATCGTGTTTCACTTGCATTGATATAAACTTCCCGGAAATCAATCATCGCCTGAGATATGAGTTCTTCAAAATTTGGAATTTGATTTTTGAGATATACGATGATTTCTGCAGAATTTTTGCCCGACTCTGACATATTCTTCACTTCCTGTTCTTGCTGTGAAGATAAGTGCTGCACAGCAGTCAAGATCAATCGATCTTCCAATCTTGGGACTAAATCTTGAATTAGCACTTCTTCTAATTCGGATCCGAGATCTGTTTGTCCGGCGTCATGAAGAAGTTCGAGGAGAAATGTGTGTATATGTTGGTCCATAAATTTGGTGATTTTTTTGTGTATTATAGTGCTTCTCGGTCGTCATAATCTACTTCGAGTTTTCCTTGTTCTACCCCTTTATCCGCTCCTTTGTAATCTTCCGCTGCTTCTTTTGGAGCATAGTTGACGTCTACATCGTAGTCAGTATCTCTGCTTTTGGCTCCTTTTTTTGCCGTAGGCCCCACATCAACTTTTAGTGGTTTTGGAGCATCTACTGATATGCGCCAGTCCTCTTCTTTATCTTTTGGCGTCACGGCAGATGTGATATTTCGCAGGAGCATATTTGCTGCTGAAAATGCTTCGTGTACTGTAATGCCTGCATCCTCCAAGCTGTCTTTGATGCCCAGTGCGATTGGATCGTTTTTTTCTAGATTTGAGTAGTAATATTCCATTATGTCCCGCATTTTCTTGAGGTTTTCGGTTAATTTTTTGATGAATTTTTCCGTTTCTATGCCTCTTTGTTGAGCCAATGCTTCTATACTTCTGAGACTGAAATTGTGTGCGAGCATGAACGCTTCACTGAATACTCTTGTAAATTCTTCATCATCAATCTCTGGCTTCTGACCCTCGGCTCTGTCGATTTGTGCGAGTGATGCATAGAGTTTTTGAAACCCTCTTAAAATTTTATCTCTCCCTTCGCCATTTTCTTTATTTTTTCCTTCTTCTCCGGGTCTGTTTATTGATTCGATGATTTCGGGATCCTTTCTGTGGGCTTCGACGTCTTCATAAAGAGGTTCCTCCTCATAGCCTGGTTCTGGTTGTGGTTCTGGCTCTGCATCATCATAATCCCCACCCTTGTCTGGATCCTTGTCCTTATCTGGATCGTCGTAATCGATGTCATCCTCATCATCATAATCAACGTCATCATCGTAATTTGGTCCATCGTTTGGTGGTTCCGGGGTTACTGGAGGTGGTTCCGGGGTTACTGGAGGTGGTTCCGGTGGTTGTGGTTGTGGTTTCTTCTTCTCCCCATATTCCAAATGACTCATTGGGGATGCCACTATTGGGGCCACTGCCATGTAATCTCCTACTTTTTCTGTAACTTCCTGTGTTGCGGTGTAGAGAACTTCTCCGGATTCTGTTAATTTCTTCTGAAGAGTCTGCTCTCCTGTAAATTCGAATGTTGTCTTCTTCTCGGCAGCGGTGAATGCTGTACTATCGACGACTTTCTTGCCGGTGAATTCTGTGGTCGTGTGCTGTCCTGAGAATTGAACTTCGTGAGTCTGGGTTGGCATGTAATCATTTTTTCCTCTTACTGAAGCCAATACCTGGTATGTTCCGTTTTTGTCGTCAAATCCGGTGGCGATGCCGTAGGTTTTCAGACCTGGCATGACTGCTCCTCGGACGCGTCCGACGTTTCCATCGAAATATTCTTTTGGAATTTTGATTTCTCCGTTGCTGTCGGGTGTGAAGAATTTCCACATGATTTTGCCGTTGACCTTGACCTCGAGTCCGGCTTTGAATTTTGTCGGATCGGATGGGATGGTGACGCCTGATGGCATCCTTGTATGCGTGAGGTTCCTATTCACCATGTCACGCATGCTGAAATGGCAATATCCATCGGGTCTGATTTCTGGCTTTCCAATCCAATGAACACGGAGTTCATCGAGGATATGCTTCGGACGGTGTCCGTTGAAATGAATTCCCTTGATTCTCTCAAATCCATCCTGTCGAAGTGCATCTATTTTACTTCCGGTCACTGGGCCAACAACGACGTGCTCCTGAACATTGATTCCTGCTGCATGTATTCTTCCCAATGCTGCTGAAGTGAGGTGTCCTTGTGCGTCGAAATCGCTTCCGGTGAGAGTCACTCCACGTGCCTGCATTTCAGTGATAAATTGGCTCGATGGCATCTGCATGCCACCGGCGACTGGTGTCGTGGTGATCACTGGAGCTCCTGTGATTGTCGTGCTGACGGTCGCTTCATGGACCTGTATTCCTGCATTTTGCGCCTTGAGCAAGCCTGCTGAAGTGAGGCGTCCTTGTGCGTCGAAATCGCCTGCTGTCACTCCGACTCCACGAGTGTTCATTTCTTGAATTAATTGGGCTGATGTCATTTGTGCGCCACCGTTGATCGGTGCGATCGAACTTGTCGAAACTTCGTGAATCTGTATTTTTGCGGCGTGTATTTTTGCGAGACCGCCTTGAGTGATGTGTCCCTGCGCGTCGAGATCGCCTTGACCAAAGTTGACCCCACGTGCCCTCATCTCCCTAATGAGATCTGCTGATTTCATTTGTCCACCGCCATTAATGATGTGTTGCACGGATTGGGTCGTGGTGACTGGCGGCTGTACAATTTCCTGGATACTGATATTTTTGGAACGGAGGAAATCGAGCGTTGCTGCTGTTGGCTTTCCGTGGGCATCGAATGCGAGTCTATTGACTTCCTGTTGTGAAAGTCCAGCGACCTTCAGTGTTCGGAGCATGTCACCTTTTGAGAGAGGTCCATGTTCCGTTAGGTTTTTTGTTGCGGCGGTATTGACATGTCCGTCGGTCCATCCGGCGAGGTGACCGATGCCCGTGAGTGCGGCGGAGGCTCCGGCTCCGAATGCAGCTCCTATCCCTGCTGCTTTCCAATTTTCTCCTCGTTTGAATTTCTGAAATTTGCCTTCGGCGGTGCCCATATCGCTACGAACTTGGGTTTCTTCGTTGGCGGTGGATTGCTGGAGGTCCATGATGTAATCACGTCCTGTTGCTAAACTTCGCATTGCCCTCTTTCCTGCGTCGATCGCTCTCACGAGCGCGAGACGCTGTTCTTCTACTTTCATTTCACCGTCAAATTTAATGAGATCGATGCGATCATTTTCTGAAATCGTGTTGAGGGCGATCGCTTTTCCGAGGGCGACCGAGAGTGCGTTGTAGTCGTTTGCTGTGATTGCGTTCTGGATGTCGTTGGTCAAATCTGTGGCGAGAACTTTTGTATAGAGTGTTGACTCCATGCGTCGTTCGAATCTCTTCGCATCTGGTTGGTTTGGATTGAGACCTTTTTGGTCGTTGTCTGGACGATAGTCGAGAGCATCTCGTCGTTCTTTTTGCGCTTTGTGGTAGAGGGTTTCTTTGTTTTTTCGGACGGCAGAGAAGACACCTCCGGTGAGACATCCGGCGGCGATCGCCCACATGGCTGGACCACCAAATGGTGCGAGCGCAAAGGCTGACCATCGGAGTGTTTTGGAGGTGGCGATGGATGCTGTGATGTTTGCGAGACCGAAACCCATGATGCCGAGGGTTGCTGGATTCACGAATCTTCCAAGGACTTTATTTCTTTGTAAACTTTCCACCATTTTTCTGGACGTACTGTCGCTCCAGTTGAGATCTTTTGCTTGCGTCTTCACATCGACGTTTTTCGCCGTTCCGAGGTGAATTCTCATGTTGTCGAGATCGAGAGCGATGAGACCTGCGCGGTGCGCTTTGAGTTTATCGAGGAGACCTTCTTTCTTCTCCATAGTTGCAGGATCTGTTGACCCTCTGTCCTGTGTCTCTTCGAGGAATCCGATGATTTCATCGTTCGTTCCTTTCGCTGCCTGGATTTGCTGGATGATTGGCTTCATTCCCTGACGGAATTGAGCATCATCGATGGCGCCACGAGCATAGCTCTGGCACAGATTTTTGATGCTGGCCTGAATCTGCTGGGTGGTGACATCTTCAATAGTCTCATTATTGGTAAGGAATGCATTTCTGTCCCCATGCAATGCAATTCCGAAACGTTCGGCGATTGCGTCGAGTTCACCGTTGAGGTTTTCACGAACGCCTTCTGCAGGAATTTTATCTGTTCCCTTTACTTCTGGTCTGTTGAGCTGCATGAGCTCTGTTCTATATTTTGGATCTTCTTTGAGACGTTTTTTAAATTCTTCGATGTACTTCTCACGGTATGCGACCGCAGCGTTGCGCATCCAGAATTTGCTGATAATTTTATCCAGACGCCAGAGCTGTTTCCATCCTTGTGGACCTCGTTCTTTGAGTTCCTGGTCTAGGCGTTCGTCGGCGAGACGCTCGGCAATTCTGCTGAGTTTTTCTTCGATGTTCACAAAAATGACATCCAATTTCTTGGTATCGGGGCCCTGCAGCTTATCGATCATTGGTACTTCGCGTTCTTCTGAATCATAGATGGCGTGCTTGTAGGCATGGCCAACTTTATCAACCCAGAGCGGAATCGCCATGAGTTCTTTGAATTTTTTGATATCTTCTGGCGTGAAGCCTTCTGGTGGTGTTCCACCCTGTTGGATGACGCTTCTGAGCGTTTCGAACTGCGGCGCAACTCTTTGGATAAATCCGTTGAATGCCACCTTTGTCATCCCGAGTTTTTGGCGAAGTTCATTGTAGATCATGCCGTCGAGACAGAAATCTTCGAGGACACCAATACCTTCTTTTTTGCTGCCGGTGATCGCCCATCCACTTCCTGTATTGCGCAAGTCATAGACAAATGGTGGTTTTTCACGGAATGCGATGAGGAGCTGAAGTGCTTCTTTTTCTCCGAGGTGACTTTCTTTCATCACCAGAAATGCGGTATAGATTTTCTTTGCATCTACTTCTGAAACTGTTTTTTCACCTATTTTTATTGGCGCTCCGCCACGCGTCTTGATCACTCCTATCAAAACATCTCTGCATTGAGACAGATCGAGGCCGAGCTCTTTTCCCAAACCCCTATATACTTTCAAAAGTACTTCGTGGGTATTTTCGACCATCTGGTCTCCATATCCCATATGTTCTGGTTTGCCGAGGAAATCCGAAAGTTTTTCTGTTTTTTGTTTTCCATCCTCGTGCACTTCTTTGAAAACTTCTTTTCCTTTTCGGACGGAAGGCACCATTTCGAGCTGGATCACATTCGAAAGTTTGTCGTATGCCCCTGGGAGATTTTCTATGCCGAGCGTATACAGGAAGAGGGCTTGTCCGCCTTTTTCTGTTGCTCCTATTGATTTCCCGAGTGCGTTGCTTTCTTCCAGGAGAACGTCGAGCAGCGCCGTTGTTTCTCTTTCGAGTTTGTCTTCCATCGCCTCCTGATTTGGCTTGCCTTTGTTTGCGTGTAATTCCTCCTCGAGTTTTCTGGCGATTTTTCCTGTTTTATCCTGGACGCTCTTCAGTACTTTTCCCTGCACTTCCATGAATTTTGCGAATTTTTCATATTTTGCGACTTCTTCTCCCGAGAGCGGCTTTTTTTCATTTTTCCAATGAAGATCTTTTTCTCCTTTTGCTGGAGCGCGACCGTATTTATTCACAATATTCCGAGAAACAAGCTCGGCCTTCTTGATATCTTCTACTGTTTCCACAGGATCTGGAATGACATTGTGATTTTCGTTCGCGACTTCTGGAGTTCCTGGTTTTTCGGTCTCTCCCTCTGGCTCATCGTCGCCATACAAGATTTTTGAAATATGTTCTGGAGGAGATTCCAGGAGATCGATCATACTTTGAAGCGCCCGAATCAACTCTGTGCCTTTGTCGAATTCTGCTTTTAATTCTGCGGTAGCTTCTGTTTCTGCTGTTTTTTTGTAGGCTTCTACTTCGGCCGTGATCTGCTCTTTTGTTTTTCCTGGTGCTGTTGAACTGAGTGGCGGCATTGCGGCGGCATCCTCAAACTCTTTTCTTTTTGCGGCTACTTTTTTCTCTACGAGTGCTGTTTTTTTATCTTTCAGACCGGATTTCACCGATTTCATTTTTTCTTGGATCTTTGGTTCGTTCGTATCGATCGTTCCTACGACAAGCTTCTGAACTTCACTATCCATTTTCTTTTTGAGTTCCGGCTTCATCCTTCCGATATCTTTCCTCACGATTCTTCCAATTTGCTTGTAGGCATCGAGAAAAGACCCATCTGGATTCTTCAAAATATCGACCACTTTTTTGATTTCTCCGGCCTCGAGCTCTTCCACTTTTTCACCGAGCACGAGTTTCCCGACGCGATCCTGTTGTTCGGGGGTCAGTTGCTCCTGCGAGAGATTCTGCTGGTCATCCTGGCCTGGTCGAAGTGGTGAAGTCATGAATGTGTGTTTTTATTTTTGTTGTATTTTATTCTTGGCCTAATTCTGGGTATTTCTGGACGAGTTCGTCCCAGAGAATGTCTTTTCGCAGAGCATCCTTCGCAAGCTCAGCGGCTCTCATCGGATCTTTCGTGATCATTTTCAATGCTGCTTTTCTGACTTTTTCTTCGATGTGAACTTTCGTTGTTTGTGCTTTCTCAAAAGTGAACGTTTTGAGGACTGGGAAAGTTCCCTGAAAAATATCTATGAAGACTTCGAGTTCCTCGACGCTCTTCGTCTGGCCCAGCAAAAAAAGAATCGCCATGACGTGCTCTACCGTGATCGTATGGAACTCCAATTCTCGTGCGAGGAGCAACTTAATTTTGTTTTGTACTTCAGCGTATGTCTGTCCTTGTGTTTTGATATTTTCCATAGCTTTGGTTTTTATTTTTTAATTTTTGATTGAAGTCTTTTTTTGACTTCCCCGTATTATACCATTTTTTCATTTTTTCTGCAACAGCTTTTGGGGGACGATTTTGAAGCGGTTCGCTATTCTTTTGCCACTATGGAAATCCAGGAACTTCTGAAGCTGCACGCTTCTTCACGAGGGAAAATTCGCACTGAGAACAAAGTTTCGATCGATTCCAAAGCTGATTTGTCGGCGTATTATACGCCAGGGATTGCGGCACCATGCCGGGAGATTTCGGCGGATCCGGCGAAGGTGTATGAATACACCATGAAAGGAAACTCGGTGGCAGTCGTGACAGACGGCAGCGCGGTTTTGGGCTTGGGCAATATCGGGCCGCTCGCGGGAATGCCGGTGATGGAGGGAAAATGCGCGCTGTTTCGACGGCTTGCGGGCGTGGACGCGTGGCCGATCTGTCTCTCGGTGCATTCGGTGGAGGAAATTGTGGCAGCGGTGAAAGCAATCGCGCCGGGATTTGGTGGGATCAATCTGGAGGACATCGCGGCGCCAGCGTGTTTCGAAATTGAACGACGATTGCAGGCGGAGCTCGACATCCCTGTCGTGCATGACGATCAACATGCGACAGCGGTGGTGGTACTCGCGGGACTGGTGAATGCGCTGAAAGTTGTCGGCAAATCGTTGGAGTCAGTGCGCATCGCTATCAGCGGTGCGGGTGCGGCAGGAATTGCGATTGCTGATTTACTGCTGTTTGCTGGCGTGAAAGATATTGTTTTGGTGGATCGCACTGGCATTGTGTCGAAGGAACGCACGGATTTGAATTCTGAAAAAATACTGATGGCGGAGCGCACAAACCTTTCTGGAATTTCTGGAAGTCTGGCCGATGCGATGAAAGGCAGTGATGTTTTCATTGGTGTTTCGAGCGCAGGACTGGTGACTGCAGATATGGTGCGCAGTATGAACGAGCGTGCAATTGTTTTCGCGATGGCCAATCCGAACCCGGAGATTATGCCGGTCGACGCCCTTGCAGCAGGCGCGATGGTCGCCGCAAGTGGGCGGAGCGATCTGCCAAATCAGCTGAATAATGTTCTGGTTTTTCCGGGACTTTTCCGTGGAGCACTCGACAAACGTGTGCGGAAATTGGGCAATGAAATTTTCTTGCGTGCGGCGTATACGCTCGCGTCGCTCGTCGAACATCCGACAGCGGAGAAAATTATCCCGGATGTTTTTGATGAGAGAGTCGCGACGACGATCGCAGGGGCGGTTTCTGAAAATTGAAGATGGGCGTTGAAGATAAGCTTATTATTTGCTACAGTGAGTTCACTCAATCCCGTTCGCGATGCTAGACCCCAAAAAAGAGCCATTTTGGCTCTTTTTTAATCTCCCTATGTGCCGGGAGATGGTGGACGGGACGGGAATCGAACCCGTGCAAACGGATCTCAATCCCGTTCGCGGCCAGCCAGGCCCCCGCCCACCCCTTCCGGCGTTTTCAAGTTAGCAAAGAGGTCATGAACAAAACTTAACAAATTTCTTACAAAGATATAAACTCCGGCCATGGCTCGTCACTCCAAATGGCACAATATTCAGGTTCGCAAGGGCGCGGTGGACAAGAAGCGTGGAAAGGCTTTTACGAAACATGCGAAATTGATCGAGGTGGCGGCGCGCGAGGGTGGTGGCGATACGGTGACGAATGCGACGCTGCGCACGGCGATTGAGAATGCGAAGATGGACAATGTTCCGAATGCGAATATCGAACGTGCGGTGAAGAAAGGAACTGGTGAATTGAAAGATGATACCGTCATTATTGAGGCTTTTCTCGAAGGTTATGGGCCGAGTGGCGTGGCTTTTTATGTCCAGGTTCTCACGGACAAACGCAATCGCGCGGTGGGGAATGTGAAAACGATCCTCAGCAAAAATGGTGGCGCGATGGGAGAGGCTGGGAGTGTGGGCTGGATGTTTGATCGACGCGGCGTGATGATGATCGATACGCCGGCTGGGACGGATATCGATACTTTGCAACTCACGGCGATTGATGCTGGTGCGCAAGATGTGCGTGTGGAAGACGATCATATCGTGGTTTTCACGCCAGATGTCGATTTGCATCGAATTCAGAAAAAGCTTTCTGATGCGGGACACAAGGTCTCGAGTGCGGAGCTCACCTTTGCTCCGAAGACCGAAATTCAAATTACGGAACTTGCGAAAGCCCAGGAAATTTTGAATTTAATTGATCTGCTCGAAGAAGATGAGGATGTGACAAATGTGTACACCAATCTCGACATTGCTCCGGAGGTTCTGGAGAAACTCTAAATTCGGATTTCGAATATTCTTACAAGCAGAGCTGGAACGGTGTCCATATCCACGTATCCTGTTTTGGGATAAAGATTGTTTCGAGTGGTTGCAAGCCGTTTTCCAAGACTTCTGATGCAGATGTGTCTCCGTATTTTGCGTAGACGGGTGCGACCTGGAATTCACCGGTCGTCTTTGATCCTGTGACGACTGCGCTTCCTTTCCATGAGAGGAAAACACTTTTTGCTGTTTTTGGTGCAATCACGAGTGGCGCTAATCCTGTATTGGTGAGTGTTTGCGCGGAGAGATCGAAGTAAGCGATGGATTTACTTTGAAGTGATGTCTCTGCTGGGTATGAAAACTTTTTGTTGAAAGTTGAAAGTTTTATGTCGCTGACACTGAAGTTTTGGAATCCTTCTCCTTGAAAATAAAATCCGATTCTGGAGATTTCGATCGGTCGATCGGAAGGATTCGTCATATCAAATCGCATTTCTTTTGTCTCTGAACAGGCTTGATCTTCTGTATTCGTCGGATGAACAATGACAAATTTTGTGGCTGCGACTGGAGCTTCTCCTGTCTCTGCAAAATTTCCGAGGAGTGATGCTCCTTTGGTGGTGAACAATATTCCTACGACTATCATGATACCTGCGAGAATAAAAATGAGTGTTTTTGTATTTATTTTCATGATGTTGTGATGAGATTATTGTTGCGAGCCGAATTGGTATTGCGGATTTGGTGCGTCTGGATTTCCTGGCTGTGGAGGGGTTGCTGGCACATTATTTTGCGGTGCCTGGAAATTAAAATTTGATGGAGACTGGGGCATGGATGGTGGTTGCGAAACTGGTGGCATGGATGGTGTTGGCTGCGGTGCCTGTGGTGCCTGCATGCCTGATGTTTGAAATTGGAAGCCTGGTGCTGGCGGCGGTACGATCGGCATCGGTGGCTGAGGAGCGACGACAGGCTTTGGTTCTGGTTTCGGTTCTGGTTTTGGTGGCTCGACCTTTGGTGGCTCAATCTCGAGCGGTTCTGGTTTTGCTTCAATCTCAAGAGGTTCTTTCTTGGCCTCGATTTCTAGTGGCTCAACTTTTGGTTCGATTTTTTTTGGTTCTGGTTTTGGTTCTAGTTTTTGAGGTTCTGGTTTTTCTTCTTCAGGCTTTTTTTCTTTTAATTCTTCTGGTGCGAGGCTCTTCAAAGCCTCCGGCTTTTCAGAGTGTTCTTCTGTCGGTCTTCCTAGTCTGTATGCCTGATATGCGCGGAATTCACGGAGGATATCTTGTTCTAATTTTTCCACGGAGACGCCTTTCATGCGGAATCCTGCGGCCTGGACGTGCCCGCCGCCGCCGAATTTTTCTGCGAGGGCGCTGCTGTCGATGGCGGATGTTGTGCTGCGAATCGAACATGTGATCGTGCCGTCTTTTCTTTCTTTCAGGAGGAATACGATTTCTGACCCTGGTGCGTTGGTGAGAAGCTCGTCGATGATGCCACCGGTTTCGCTGTCGTCTGCTGCAGTGTCGTAGAAATCTTTGCGCGTGAGGACGGACCAGACGATGTTATATTTTTCGTCGGTCTGCATCTTCGTGAGAATTCTTCCCCAGAGCTTGAGCATGGAGAGCTGCTTGGTTTTGAAAATGTGTTGAATAATTTCTTGTTGTCTCGCGCCATATTGGACAAGTTTTGCGGAACCGTCGAAGGCGCGTGGCGATGTGTTGGCGTTCTGAAAACTTCCGGTGTCGGTGATAATTCCGGCGAGGAGAAGCGTGGCGATGTCTTCGTCGATGAGTTTCATGCCGCTATCTTTTTCCATCAATTCCAAAAGTCCGATGAGGAGTTCTGTCGTGGATGGAGCCATAACGTCGACGAAATTGATGCGACCAAAATGTTCGTTGCTGAAATGATGATCGATGTTGATGACCGGAATCTGATGAAACATATCGACGTGATCGCTGTAGAGATGGCCGAGTTGTTCGACGCCACCAGTGTCGACAGTGATGATGAGGTCATAGCGTTCTGGTCCGTAGTTGAAACTGATTTGCTCCTGTGTGAGGCGACCGTTGACGGGTGTAATAATGAGATTCACTTTCTGATTCTCGTCGATCTGTTTGATGTTCGCGATTTTAATGCTTTGTGTGTCGATCGTGATGACGAAATCTTTCGATGCGACGACGTGATCACCGATGATGCTCGTCGAAGGAAGGAAGTGATATGTGTCTGGAACGGATTCTGGACAGACGACGGTCGCTTCTTTGTTCAGTTTTTTGAGAGCGATGTAGAGCGCGAGGGCGCTGCCAATAGAATCTCCGTCTGGCGGAGATGACGGCATGATCAGAATTTTCTGACTTGCTTTGATAAGGTCGATAATTTGTTGCTGGAGGGACATGGGTTTGACTTGTGACATGTGACTTTTGACTTTTGACCAATGAAAGTGATTAATCAATTATAAAATATATTTCGATATTAGTCAATCATTTCGCGAGTTTTCATCTCTTGCACCATGATCTGGAGTTTCGTTTTGCCGTTGAAGGTGTTTTTCTCGATGGAGCCGGCAATATCGACGTGTTCACCTCGACGCATTTTCGTATCGCCCATGCCAAATGCGACGGCATCGATTCGCTTTTCTCCGCATTCTAGAGTCATTTTCAGGTGGTCGCGACCTTTGCCGATGACTTTCATTTCTGTGATTTTTGCAGCACGGATCATGAAGACAGGTTTTTCGTTTCCGATGCCGAATGGGTGGAGCTTTTCGAGCATTTCGACGGTTTTGATCGTGAGGTCGCGTGGATCGATTTCGGCTTCCAGTTCTATTTTTTTGCCTTCTGCGCCTTCGATCGGGATGAGCATATTTTCTATCGTTTCTTTGAATTTTCCGAAGTTTTCGCGAGAGACGGTGAGGCCTGCTGCCTGCGGATGTCCACCAAAGGTCGTCATGAGTGGAGCAACTTTTTTGAGCATATCCATGACGTTGTGAGCGCCTGGACTGCGGACGGATGCGGTGAGAAAGGCTCCGCGATCGTGAAAAATGAATGCGGGCTTCTGATGTCTCTCGCTCAGACGCGCGGCGATAAGACCGAGAATTCCGGTGTGCCAATCGGTGTTTTTGGCAACGATGGCGGAGGTGTCTCGGGCTTTGCCGACTTGATATTCCGCTTCCTGACAGGCTTTTTCGGTCATCTCTCTTCTGCGATTATTGAGTGTTTCGAGTTCGAGTGCGATTTTGTAGGATTTTTCGGGGTCTTCCTGAATCATCAGCTGCAGCGCTATATAGGGGTGCGCGATACGACCGGCGGCGTTGATGCGCGGACCGATTTTGAATCCGACGACCGTGGTGTCGAGCGGATGAAGGTCGCTGGAGATCTGCGCGGTTTTCTTCAAATGCTCGAGACCGATCCATTTTGTCTTCCGAAAAGCGTGTAGTCCACGCGTGACGATGGTGCGATTTTCACCCAGGAGTGGACCTAAATCGGCGATGGTTCCGAAACTTGCGAGGTCGCAGAGTGACTCGATCATGTCTGCATGAGGCGTGTCCCGGAGGAGCGCATGTGCGAGTTTGAACGCAACTCCAGAACCGGTGAGACCTTTGAAAGGATACGGACAATTTTTCTGAAGTGGATGAAGAATCGCGACTGCGGCGATCGGCATTTTTTCTGGGATGCTATGATGATCACTCACGATGATGTCGATTTTTTTCTCTGCGGCATAGGCAATTTCTGTCGCGCAAGAAATGCCACAATCGACGGTAATGACGAGCGAGACATTGATTTTTTCGAATTCATCGATGAACTTTTTGTGAATCCCATAGCCATCATCGAGACGATGAGGGACGCGATATGAAATCAGTGCACCGAGTTTTTTCAGCGCGTGAAAGAGTACGGCGGTGCCGCTCATACCGTCGACGTCATAGTCACCATAGATGACGATGCGTTCCTGTCCTGTGATCGCTTTTTGGATTCTGGTGACGGCTTTCGTCATATCTTTCATAAGAAAGGGATCGTGAAAGTCGTGCGTCGCGTGATTGAAAAAATATTCAATTTCTTCGGGTGTCGTGAGGCCACGGTTCTCGAGAACCTTTTCGAGAAGAGATTTTGTTGGGTCGGTGTTGAGGACTGACCATTGACGTGTGACGTGTGACATGTGACTGGGGGGCAGGAGTTAGGAGTTAGGAGATCAGGAGCCAGGAAGTCACAGGTTAAATGTCAAATGTCACAAGTTCCTCAGACTTCAGCCACACGATTTCTTTTTCTTTTCGGAACCATGTCAACTGTCGTCTTGCGTATCCTCTTGTGTTGCAGCGGACTATTTCTTTTGCTTCTTCTAAATTCATTTTTCCTTTGAAATATGGGAGAAGTTCTTTGCAGCCGATGGCGGTCATGGATGGGAGTGTTGGTGCGTAGCCTTTTTCCATGACTTTTTGTATTTCTTGGAGGAGGCCGCGTTCGATCTGACTCTCCACACGCTTGTTTATCCGATCGTAGAGCTCTTCTCTTGGCCATTCGATGCCGAGCATGAGTGTCGAATATTTTGATTCTTTTTTCTGATCGGTCTTTTTCTTTCCGGTCATGTGGTGAATTTCGAGGGCGCGGATGACGTAGCGCAGATTCCTGGGATGAATTTTTGCGGCGGCCTCGGGATCGACTTGTGCGAGTTTCTGATGGAGGAACTCTTCTCCGTTTTTTTCGGCTTCTTTTTGCCATTTTTTCCGCAGTTCCCATTGAGGTTCAATTTCTGGGACATTGTAATTTTCGACGATACTTTTGATGTACAGTCCGGTGCCGCCGACGATCATGGGAAGTTTTTTGCGTCGCTGAATGTCTTCGATGATGTGCATAGCGTCGCGTTTGTATTCGCCCATTGTATAAATCTCGTCGGGTTTGACGATGTCGATCATATAATGTTTCACGTCCTGCATTTCCTGCGATGTGATCTTTTCGGTCGAGATGTCGAGGTGTTTGTAAATTTGGCGTGAATCTGCGGAGAGAATTTCTCCGTTATATTTCTGGGCAATTTTCAC